>Ga0209062_1000205_pt1 | contig 223415 bp, 201 predicted proteins | sample Coa_R2_2_FD_187158 | JGI IMG/M metagenome (GOLD analysis project Ga0209062, IMG submission 187158) | Surface soil microbial communities from Centralia Pennsylvania, which are recovering from an underground coalmine fire - Coalmine... | ecosystem: Environmental > Terrestrial > Soil >... | reverse complement strand
ACCGATCCCCAGAGCCGGGGCGCGGCGGGCAGCCAACATGTCCCAAACGCTATCGCCGACCACAGTCGCTTTCTCAATCTCACAACCAAGCCGCTCCGCGGCGGCCAGGAAAAGATCCGGGTCTGGCCTTCCAATGCTCCGCTTCGCTCCTAACTCCAATTTTCGGTGGGGGGCTCCTGCCAGCGATAATTCTCCAACTAAGGAACAGAATCAATTCCCGATTCGAATTTAAGGGCTGCTCCGGACTGGGGTCTCCTGACGTGCCGGGCCTTGGCCGAAACGTTGCGGCGAGGCCTCGGCAAATAACTCCAGTAATTAAAATCATGTGCTGGCATAGCGCCGGGGCGGCGCTCTGGCGCCAAAGACTGTTTGGGGCAGGAGAGCCGGCTTTACCGTTTCGTAGCTATCCGGCGCATGACCTGATAAGGCGCGCCTGACAACGCGGCGATTGAAGGGCTGGCGCGAGGCCGTGCCTCTGTTTGCGCACTGTGTTCCGGTTTAGAGTCGCTGAGCAGCCTCCCCCGACTGTGGCTTCACCCCGGCCGCTGGCGCCCTATATTCAGCAATACTGATGCCGTTGCGCCGCGTCACCGGCCTCCAGCGGGAGGAAAGGATGACTGGAAATTCGACAACCGAACTGATGCCCCCGGCGGAGACCCTGGAATCAGCGCCAACTTTGGTGACAGGTGAGGGAAATTCTATCCATGACGCGCATGAACGGCCGGCACGAGTCGAGAACGCGCCATCAATGCGAGCGGGCTCGCCGCGGACGAGGCGCAAGCGGCCGGTTCCGCAACCGGCCGGCACAGCCGAGGCGTTTCCGCAGCCGGTCAGTTTCAAGCCGCCAGAGGACACATCCTATTTGGGGCTTGACCGGACCTTTAAGGCAAATCTCGCACGGCTAACCCATGGAATCACACCTGCAGGACTCGCGCGAGCCTACTTTGATTGGTTTACACATCTGGTGCTCGCGCCTGGCAAGCAGTTGCAGCTCCTAGAGAAGGCCGGCCGGAAATTCACTCGTCTAGCGATATACGCGGCCAATGCTGCGGCGGATCCCAAGGGCCCGCCGTGTATTGATCCTCTCCCGCAGGATCGCCGCTTTAACGATGAGGGCTGGCGCCGCTGGCCCTACAATCTGATATACCAGTCATTTCTTTTGGACCAGCAGTGGTGGCACAAGGCGACCACCGATATCGATGGCCTTTCGAAGCGGAGCCAGGCACTTGTCTCGTTCATCACCCGCCAGCTGCTCGACATGGCCTCACCATCCAACTTCCTATGGACGAACCCAGAAATTGGCCGAGTAGCTCTAGAGCAGTGCGGCTGGAATTTTGTGCGGGGGTTCCAAAACGCGATCGAGGATTGGCAGCGTTCCGCATTCGGCCAGCCGCCTGCCGGGGCAGAACAATATCAAGTCGGCAAAAATCTTGCAGCGACACCTGGGAAGGTGATCTACCAGAATCGTCTGATTGAATTAATCCAATACCTGCCGGCCACAGAGGACGTTTTCCCCGAGCCGGTCCTGATCGTGCCGGCATGGATCATGAAGTATTATATCCTTGATCTTTCGCCTGGACGGTCTTTGGTCGAATACCTGGTGAGCCGCGGGCATACCGTGTTCATCTTGTCGTGGAAAAACCCTGGCCCAGACGACCGGTATCTCGGAATGGATGATTACCAACGGCTGGGAGTCATGGCGGCCGTTAAAGCCGTATCCAAGGTCGTTCCAAAGCGGAAGATTCATGCGGCGGGGTACTGTCTCGGCGGCACATTGTTGACGATTGCCGCTGCGGCCATGGGACGTGACGGCGACGACCGGCTGGCGTCGATGACATTGCTCGCTTCGCAGAACGACTTTTCCGAAGCCGGCGAGCTCGGGCTTTTCATCAGTGAGAGTGAGGTCAGCTATCTTGAACACATGATGTGGGACCAAGGGTATTTAGACACGCACCAGATGGCGGGCGCCTTCCATATTCTGCGATCCAATGACCTCATTTGGTCCCGAATGGTGCACGACTATATGCTTGGCAAGCGCAAGCCATTTACCGATCTCATGGCATGGAATGCCGATCTCACCCGGATGCCCTACCGGATGCATTCTGAGTATTTGCGTCGGCTTTTCCTCCGGAACGATCTTGCAACGGGACGCTACGTGGTCGACGACCGTCCTGTCTGGTTCGGAGACATCCGGGTCCCGTGTTTCGCGGTCGGAACCGTTGCAGATCACGTCGCACCATGGCGGTCCGTCTATAAGATCCACCTTCAGGAAAGCCGCGAAGTGACATTTGTATTGACCGGCGGCGGCCACAACACCGGCATTGTTACCGAGCCAGGACACCCGCATAGCCGGTTCCAGATCGGAACCCGCTCTTCCAATGGAGCTTACCTAGACCCCGACGCTTGGCAGGCGCGAACGCCATACACCGAGGGCTCCTGGTGGGAGGCATGGGAGGCTTGGCTTGCCCAGCGCTCTGGCAAGAAAGTGGCGCCGCCGCCGTTGGGCACGCGCGAAAGCGCCTATCGCCCCCGCCGCGACGCGCCCGGTGCATACGTCTTGCAGCGTTGATGGAAAGCGATCCCCTGCCGTCGATCACAATTCCGCCGCAAGATTGGCCCTCCCGGGCGCGTGTCATTCATCTTGGGTTTAACAAGACTGCGCTAGCCTCGAATGCGGGCTGGGGGCTCCGGGCAGCTCAAAGTAGCGGTAGGCCAAGGATAGGATCACAGCCCGGACACGAAAAGAGCGGCAGAGCCTCCCGCCCAAGCAAAAGCATGCCGGCTCACCAAATTTGCGCGGAGCGGCCGGGCGGTTCCTCGTTCCCGGCCGCAGGGGCGCGGCAGGCTGGCCTAACCGGCGCCGGCCGCGGACCGGCTTGCCGGGCCGGCTTTCTGCTCTTGCAGGGGCAGCGGGGCGCATCTACCCAACTCAAGTCCGCCGCGCCTTACTTCAAGAGAGCCCTCCATGCTGAAACTATATTACTATCCTGGTGCATGCTCGCTTGCGCCCCACGTGGTCCTCGAATGGGTCCGCGCGCCCTACGAGACCGTCCGGGTGAAGTTTGGCGATCCGCAATATCTCGCCGTCAATCCCGCGGGCACGGTTCCGGCGCTCGACACGGGAGAGGGATGGATCCTGACGCAGGCGGGCGCTGTCCTCCAGCATCTCGCGCGAATATTCCCCGAGGCCCGTTTGGGAGCGGACGGCTCGAACCGCGAGCAGGCTGAGCTTGACCGCTGGTCGCATTTCATCACGGGCGATCTGCATCCGGCCTTCTTCCCGCTCTTTGTACCGCAAAGATACACGGCGTCGAAACAAGACTCTGCGCGCGAAGACGTGAAGATCGCGGCGCAAGCCCTGGCCGCGAAAAAACTCGATCTTATCGAGCTACACCTGGCGGGGAAGGATTATTTTCTTGGCGGCCGCCGCACGATCCTCGATGCCTATGTCTTGCCCATGTTCCGTTGGGCGCGCGCCATGCTGCCCGATGGCCTCAAAAGACATCCGAACTGCGAAAATCTGCTGCAGCGGATCGAAGCCGATCCCGCGGTCAAGAAGGTGCTGGCGAGCGAAGGGATCGCCTGAAGCTCCGGCCCTGCAAGCTCAGCCAGCGGCACCGTCATGCGGGGGGCAATAGTGCCGGCCCAAGCAGGGAAAGCTTGGCGCGGAACCAAGTTCGCTCGCGCGGATTTTGCGGCGGGCTGGCGCTCATGCCTGCCTCTAGCTTAAGGAGATGGCCATGGATTGGAATCGCATCGAGGGCAACTGGAAGGAATTCAAGGGCAAGGTCAAGCAGGCCTGGGGCAAATTGACCGATGACGAGCTCGACAAGATCTCGGGCAAGCGCGAGGAGCTAGAAGGCAAAATCCAAAAGCGCTATGGCGTAAATAAAGATCTAGCCAAACAAGACGTCGACGAGTGGCTAAAGAAACTGCAGTAGCCAAATCGTTGTCCGCCCGACCGAAGGCGCTGAGCGGCCGCTGCCGTGGCCCGAAGCGCCTTCCCGGGGCGGGCAGTTGCAAAGGCGCCGCTCAAAAAGCTTGGTGCTGAGATCATTTCTTCGAGAGCGCGGATAAAAAACCCGCAAAAATCAGAAAGCCCATGACTGCGGCGATGCCCGCTCCAATGGGCCCGAGCAGAATAATGAGCAGCAATGAGGAAGCGGCGTAAAGCACAGCGCTGACCGCCACATTCTTCCGGACCATTCTTCGCCTCCTTTGCCGCGCGCCCGGACCCGAGCCTTGGCATAGCGGCAACGTTATCGCAGATAAAATAAGCTTTCTCTTCGCATGAGCCAATCCCGCGGCAGTTCCGCTGAAATCCTTTGCCAGGATCCGTCTTGGCGCTGCTCTTGCATAGAGCTTCGGCGGCATGGAACTCCTGCGGCAAAAGCCGTGCGGAGCGCTCCCGGGGAGGCAGACGTTGACGGCATCAGCCGTGCAGTTCGACGAAATGACCGGCACTCGCGGCGCCATGCGCGCACCCTACCAGACGCTTGCGCGCTGGCTTGAGACTACGCCGCCCGAGCTTTTTCAATCCCGGCGCGCGCAAGCAGAGCTCCTGTTCCGCCGCATCGGCATTACCTTTGCCGTGTACGGAGCCGCGGAAGCAACGGAGCGGCTTTTGCCCTTCGACATCTTGCCGCGCGTCATTACGCGCATGGAATGGCAGGTGCTTGAAAAGGGCCTAGTGCAGCGTATCAAGGCCTTGAACCTCCTGCTTTCCGACCTTTACGGGGCGTCCGAAATCGTGAAAGCGGGGATCATCCCGGCCGCCCTTGTTTACCGCAACCCCGCTTTCCGTCCCGAAATGGCGGGACTGCGCGTGCCGAACGGCGTCTATGTTCACATCGCCGGGATGGACATTGTCCGCACGGCCGAGGACGGCTTCTTTGTGCTGGAAGACAACGCGCGCACGCCGTCCGGCGTCTCTTATATGCTGGAGAACCGGGAGGTGATGATCAGGCTGTTTCCTGAGCTCTTCGCGATGCATAAGGTTGCGCCCGTCGAGGAGTACCATGACCGGCTGCTCGCAACCTTGCGCTCCGTCGCGCCGCCCAGATGCAGAGCCGATCCGGTGATCGTGCTGCTCACGCCAGGCCGGTATAATTCGGCTTTTTACGAGCACTCCTTCCTTGCCGATAAGCTTGGCATCGAACTAGTCGAGGGATGCGATTTATTCGTCAAGGACGATGTCGTTTATATGCGGACGACCGAAGGGCCGCAGCGCGTTGATGTCATTTACCGCCGCCTCGACGATGAATTTCTCGATCCGCTGGCGTTCCGGCCCGATTCCATTCTCGGCGTGCCTGGCCTCTTCAGCGCCTATCAAACAGGCAATGTGACGCTTGCCAATGCAGTGGGCACGGGAGTGGCCGACGATAAGGCGATGTACACCTATATCCCGGACGCTATCCGCTTCTATCTCGGCGAGGAGCCGCTCCTTAGGAATGTGCCGACCTGGCGCTGCCGGGATAGAGAAGACCGCGACTATGTGCTCAAGCATCTGCCGGAACTGGTCGTCAAGGAGGTAAACGGCTCGGGCGGGTATGGCATGCTGGTTGGCCCCCATGCGGCGAAGGCCGAGATTGCCGAATTCGCGGCCAAAATCGCCGCCGACCCCGAGAATTTCATAGCCCAGCCGACGCTTGCACTTTCGACTTGCCCCGTTTGGCTCGCTGAGGGCATTGCGCCCCGCCATGTGGACCTGCGGCCTTTTGTCTTACAGGGAGCAAACGGCACTTATGTGACTCCCGGCGGCCTGACGCGGGTTGCCATGGCCGAGAACTGCCTCGTCGTCAATTCGAGTCAGGGCGGCGGCACAAAGGACACTTGGGTGATCGACGATGTTCCGGCTGACGAGGCCTGACTCTTGTTGTGCTGAGGACTGAGCTTATGCTCTCGCGCGCAGCAGCTAATCTTTATTGGCTTGCGCGTTACATAGAGCGCGCCGACTATCTCGCGCGGCTTGTTGAAGCCTCAAGGCGCCTGATGGCTCTGCCCAAAGCCTATAGCGGGACGGAAAGCGAATGGGAAAGCGTGCTCTTGTCTTCTGGCGCCGCGCCTGCGTTCCACTCCTCAGGGCGCCCGCTCGATGAAGACAACGTCACGGAGTTCCTCACGTTCTCCGCAAACAACCCCTCTTCCATCCGCAACTGCGTCGAGATTGCCCGGACGAACGCGCGCGCTGTCCGCACTGCTTTGACCGTCGAAGTCTGGGAGGCCATCAATGATGGCTATCTCGCGATGCAGTCGTTTCGGCGGGCAGATGATGAATGCCGCGGGGCGAGTCTCACACGTTTTCTTGAACTTATCAAGAAAACTTCGCTCAGCTATGACGGCGGCGCCTACCGCACCATGCTGCGCAACGATGCCTATTGGTTCTTGCGCCTCGGCTTGTTGATCGAGCGCGCCGACAACACGGCGCGGCTCCTTGACGTGAAATATCATGTCTTGCTGCCCGAAAAGGAGCCGGTCGGCGGCTCGCTGGATTATTTTCAATGGGCGGCCATCCTGCGGGCTGTTTCAGCGCACACGGCCTATCATTGGGTCTATCACGAAAGCCTTAAACCTTGGCTCGTTGCGGATCTCTTGATTTTGCGCAAGGAAATGCCCCGTTCACTCATTGCCTGCTATGATGGCCTCGTCGAAAATCTGGACCGGCTTGCTAAATCACATGGCCGCCAAGGCGATGCGCAGCGGCACGCACGGGCGGTCCATAACCAATTGGAGATGCTGACGGCCGAAAGCCTTTTTCAAGGCGGCCTTCACGAGTTCGTGCAAGAGTTTATCGCCAACAACAACCGGCTTGGGACTCTAATCGGCGAGCAATACCTCTTTTAGCCAGGGCATCCATCATGCTCATCCGCGTCCGGCATGAAACGGTGTATCATTATGAAGTGCCCGCCAAAGGGGTCATCCAGCGAGTCCTATTGACGCCGCGCAATAACCCCGGGCAGCACGTGAGGCGCTGGCGGATCGAGATCAACCACAACTCACGTTTGCAGGAGTCGGAGGATGCGTTCGGTAATCTAGCGCACCGCTTCTATGCCGACGGTCCAATCGGCACCTTAGCGACGCTCGCGGAAGGTGAGGTCGAGACCTTCGATACGGCGGGTGTCGTGCGTGGCGCGCTGGAGCGGTTTCCGCCCGAATTTTATCTGCGCGAGACTTCGCTGACGCGGCCAAGCTCCGGACTCTTGGATTTTGCCCGGGGTGCCACAGCACGCGAAAAATCCACGCTTGCGCGCCTCCATGCTCTCACGGCGGCAATATATGAATCTATGACCTTCGACGATAACGCCACGCACGCCGCAACGGCCGCCGCCGAAGCCTTCGGCCGCCGCGAAGGTGTTTGCCAGGATTTCGCTCATATTTTCGTTGCCTGCGCGCGCGCCGTGGAAATTCCTGCACGCTACGTCAGCGGTTACTTCCACCGTTCCGACGGCGTTTTTGATCAGGCGGCGGGGCATGCCTGGGCCGAAGCCTATATCGACGATCTCGGCTGGGTGGGCTTTGATCCTGCGCATGGGATCTCGCCGGATGAGTGCTACGTGCGGGTTGCGGCGGCGCTCGATTACCTGGGAGCGGCGCCGGTCCGCGGCGCCCGCATGGGCGGGCTTTCGGAGAGAATGGAGGTGAAGGTGCGCGTCGCCATGAGCCATGCGCAAATGCAGAATTGACGCGCTCTCCTCACGGCCCCGCGCCGCCATAGGGCGGGCGCGGAATGGCCATATGCGCGGCTTTAAGCGCCTTTGACCATTGCTCGCGCAAATCGCGGAAATAATGATCCGATGCATCGATGCGCATCGATACCTCGAGGCTCAAAGCATCGCGGCGGAGCAGGACGATATCGAGCGGAAGACCGACGGATAGATTGGAACGCATGGTCGAATCCATGGAGATGAGGCCGATTTTCAACGCGTCGTAAATGCCGGTTTCGAAGCTGATGGCGCGGTCAAGGATGGGCTTGCCGTATTTGTGCTCGCCGATCTGGAAATAGGGCGTATCGGGCGTGCATTCTATCGCGTTGCCGGCCGCGTAGATCATAAAGAGGCGCATGGGGCCGCCTGCGATCTGTCCGCCAAGCAAGAATGAGACATCGAAATTGATGCCCTCTTGCTCGAGGCCGCTGCCAGTTGCGGCACGCGCCCGGCGCGCCGCGGCGCCGGTGAGCTGCGCGGCACTCAGCATGCTCGGCACCTCGACGAGACGCACCGGTCTTTCTGCTTCCGAATCCGCGAAGCCTTCGGCGAGAAGATTCAGAACGCTCTGGCTCGTCGAAAGATTGCCGGCCGCCGCAAGCAGCAACACTGCTTCGCCCGGCTTTTCGAAAATATGCAGCTTACGGAAGGTTGAGATGTTATCCACTCCCGCATTGGTCCGCGTATCGGCGAGCATCACAAGGCCTTCGCGCACCAATATACCGCAGCAGTAAGTCATAGTGCTCCTTTCGCGCGATATTTTCGCAGCGCCCGTATCGTGTCAACAGCTTCCGTTTTCAAAGCGTGCTGCGGTCCAGTTCTTCATCTTTAAGCGATAGGAAAATCAGCGTGCCGAGCATCGTCATCGCGATCCGGAAGGCGCTCTGAAGAGCATCCGAGAGGGCTTTGGATTCCCACATTCCGAACCATTCGCCGCCAACCGCAAGAAAGCCGCCCGCGTACAGAACAAAGCCAAGCGCAAGCCCGGCGGCCGCTGATTGCTTGGCCTTATGGAATTCCGCAGCCTTCGCCAGCGCCTTCTGGCCCAATGAAAAAACGCCAAACGCCATGAGAGCCGACGCGGCGATCTCGGTTATAATGATCGCGGCGTAACTTGCATGATGGAGGAGAGGCAAGGTGATCGCGCGCCAATGTAAATGCGAGGAGGGCGGGATATCGCTCATGCTGAGGACTTTGGCGACGAATGAGAAATTCGTCCCATAGTCGGTTAAGTTGTCGAAGGCCACGAGCGCCAGATCGAGCGCAAGGGCTGCAACACAGACGATCTTGGCAAGGCGGATTACAAGCATGGCAATCTCCTCAGTGAGGCCCGCCGAACGCGTGCGCGCCGGCATCTTATACGTAAATGCAAGCGTTGGCTTAACTGCTCAGCATCTAAGAATGTATTGGCGTTGGAACTGCCGAATAAAACGTATGGTTCTTTCGGCCGGCGCGCTTGCGGCCCTTTGCTCACCGCTCGCCGCATCCGGGAATCCTTACGAGGCGGCCGCGAAGATCGAGATGGAGCATTTGGCCTCAAGCGTCCTTGCCGCGAGCGTATGCCAGGGCGTGCGCTTTAATGGCGAAAGCGTCATTCCTCACTTGGCGGCCGCCGCGCTTCTGCTTGGACAAAAACGCGCGCAGGACGTCTTCTTCGCCGCCATGCGCTCCGATATCGATGCCATGGACGCCAATGGACGAGAGCTTTGGTGCGCCGCGACTCTCAAAGCGGCAAAGGACCGGGGCTCGGACACGATCACCGAAGAAGCCAAATAACTCTTGGGGGAGGCGCCATCATGCAACCTGACCTCTCCAAAGGAGCGCACCTCTCGCGCCGCGGCCTTATTGCGGGCACTGGCGCATTTGCGGCCTGGGCTTCTATTCCACGCTTTGCGAAAGCGTCAGGCCGCGACCCCCGGCTAGTCGTCATCGTGTTGCGCGGCGGGCTTGACGGACTTGCCGCGGTTGCGCCGTTGGGCGACCCCGGTTATTCGGCCCTCCGCGGCCCTTTCACGCCCATCTTTGACAGCGAATCTTCCGCTTTTCCGCTCGGCAGTTTCTTTGCGCTTCATCCCGCGATGCAAGTCTTTGCCCGCCTCTACCGGCAGGGACAAGCGGCGGTTATCCATGCGGTGGCAACGCCTTACCGGGAGCGTTCGCATATCGGCGGGCTGGAGGTGCTGGAAAGCGGCGAGCCGCGGCCCGGCTCGACCACATCGGGCTGGCTCAACCGCGCCCTCACCGCCCTGCCTTCCGGGAGCCGGGTAGCTTTTCACGGCGGAATTGCTATGGGCGCCGCCACGCCCCTCATCTTGCGCGGGAGCGCACCGGTGCTTGGCTGGAGTTTGCAGGCTCCTCCACCCTCCGCGATCTCAGTCCCCTTAAGGATGCGGCAGACGGCGCAGAGGATTGCAGAGCTGATAGCAGCTGATGATGGGCCGCGGATCGCAGCCCTCGTCCTCGAGGGCTGGGACACCCACTCTCGTCAGGGCGGCGCGGCGGGGCGGCTTGCCCGATTGCTCGGCGGACTCGATGCGGTCTTCGAGGAATTCGAAATGAGACTCAAGACGGCCTGGGCCGATACAGCCATCGTGGCAATCACCGAGTTCGGCCGCACCGTCCGCACCAATGCCTCGGGTGGCACGGATCACGGATCGGGCGGCGCCGCCTTCCTCGCGGGCGGCGCGATCAAGGGCAGACGCGTGATTGCCGATTGGCCAGGGCTTGCACCGAAGCGGCTTTATGAGGGCCGCGATCTCTTGCCCACGGCCGATCTGCGCGCCGTGCTCGGAGGGATCCTTAAGGATCATCTCGGCCTGAGCGAGAAAGTCATCCGTGCGAGCGTGTTCCCCGAGTCGGGCCACATAAGACCGGCGGCAGGTCTCATCGCGTGAGCGGCCTCGCCGGGCCCAGCCGGGAGCGCTCGCAATTTGAAAAGCCGCCGTTCCGGCGCGGGGGAACGACGGCTGGCAGCCAATACGACTAGGTGATGAAAGGCCTTGGGGGAGGATTGCCTTTCGGGCAGCCTCGCAAGGATCTTTGAGTCAGCGCGCCTAATCCGCCTGAAACATTGGCGTAATTTTGCCTCAAAGTCTGTGGCCTTAGCCACAATGGGGGCGAAAATACTGCCGAAGACCAAAGCCTTGCTCGATCTGCCGGGCTTTCGTGCTCGCTCGCAGCCCCCATAACTAATCTATCTCACGCCGAGCAAACGGCATACCCCTGCCTAGGGCGAGGCAATGGCGAAGGCACACTTAAGGGCGAAAAGAACGATGGCACACAGGACCGGGACGCGCGAAGAGTGGCTCGCCGCGCCGCTCGAGCTGCTCCAGGCGGAGAAGGAGCTCACCCGGCGCAGCGACGAGCTGGCGCGGCGGCGGCAGGAGCTGCCGTGGATCCGGATCGGCAAGGAGTATCGATTTGACACTGACGACGGGAGCACCTCGCTGGCTGATCTCTTCAGAGGGCGCTCGCAGCTTCTCGTCTATCATTTCATGTTCGGGCCCGGTTACACGGCGGGCTGTCCATCCTGTTCGGCGATCGCGGACGGATTCAACGGTTTCGTGATTCACCTAGCGAACCATGACGTGATGCTCTGGGCGGTCTCGCGGGCGCCGCTTTCGAAGTTGCAGGCGTACAAGCAGCGAATGGGGTGGACGTTTCCCTGGGCCTCTTCAATCAGCGGCGATTTTAACTTCGACTTCAACGTCTCCTTCACCGAGGAGCAGCAGCGAGAGGGCGGCGTTGAGTACAACTACCGGCGCGAGCCGGTGGTCCAATGGCGCGCGGATCAAGAGGGTGGCGGCGAGGGTGCCGAGGCCGAGTTCGCGGCCATGTGCGGAACCGACGCGGCCACCTATCATCGCGATAGGCCTGGCATGACCGCGTTTGCGCTCGAGGACGGCGCCGTCTACCACACTTACTCAACCTACGCGCGCGGACTCGATGCACTCTGGGGCATGTATCAGTGGCTCGACCGCACCCCCAAGGGGCGCAACGAGACAGTCGTTTGGTGGCGCCGCCGCGACGAGTACGCCCAGCGTTAAGGCAAGCAGCAGATGCGATCCTTGCCGCCAGCACGGCTGTGACAATCGTTTGGGGTGCATCCATGCCGGTTTTGGGCAACCTGCTGATGCCGGCGGCGGAACGATCTTCGAGCGCGTGGAGGGAGAGGACGTCCGGCGAGCTTCTGCGCGGCAGGCTCTTACTGCCCGCGCGCAGCCGCCATGCCGCCAAGATGGTCTGCGACGGTGAAGATGTCCTTGTCACCGCGGCCCGAGATATTGACGACCATGAGGTGATCCTCTGGCTTGTGCTGCGCTACCTCGACCGCCTTGGCGAGCGCATGGGCGGGCTCGAGCGCCGGGATGATGCCCTCGAGCCTCGCGCAGAGTTGAAACGCGGCGAGCGCCTCGGCATCGGTTGCGGCCAGATACGTCACGCGTCCCGTCTCTTTAAGCCAGGCATGCTCGGGGCCGATCCCCGGATAATCGAGGCCGGCCGAGATTGAATGGCCCTCCTCGATCTGGCCATCTTCGTTCATGAGGAGATAAGTGCGGTTGCCGTGCAGGACACCGGGCCTTCCGCCCGCAAGCGATGCCGCATGCTTCTGGTCAAGCCCGTAGCCCGCCGCCTCGACGCCAAAAAGCTCGACCGGCAGATCGTCGAGAAAGGGATGGAAAAGCCCGATGGCATTCGAGCCGCCGCCGATACAGGCAAAGAGCGAATCAGGCGGCCTTCCTTCGGCGGCGAGCATCTGGGCGCGGGTTTCTTCGCCGATCACACATTGAAAATCCCGCACCATCGCAGGGTAAGGATGCGGGCCCGCCGCCGTCCCGATGCAATAAAAAGTGTTCCCAACATTGGTGACCCAGTCGCGCAGCGCCTCGTTCATCGCGTCCTTGAGCGTCTTGGCGCCGCTCTCAACCGGCACGACCTTAGCGCCGAGCAGATTCATGCGAAAGACGTTTGGCTTCTGTCGCTCGACATCGACCGAGCCCATGTAAATCACGCATTCAAGGCCAAAGCGCGCGCAGGCCGTTGCGGTCGCAACCCCATGCTGGCCTGCCCCGGTCTCGGCGATGATTCTCGTCTTCCCCATCCGGCGGGCGAGGAGTATCTGGCCAAGCACATTGTTAATCTTATGGGCGCCAGTGTGGTTGAGCTCCTCGCGCTTGAAGTAGATCTTGGCACCGCCGGGTTTCCCGGCCGCAGCCGCCCGCTCGCGCACGTAACTGGTAAGGCGCGAGGCATAATAGAGCGGAGAGGGCCTGCCTGCGTAATGAGCGAGAAGATCGTCAAGCTCCGCCTTGAATGCGGCGTCTGACTTGGCGGCGTTGTAATGCTTCTCGAGATCGAGAATGAGCGGCATCAGGGTTTCGGCTACGAATCTTCCGCCGAAGATGCCGAAATGGCCGCGCTCATCCGGGCCGGTGCGGAAGGAATTAAGGGCCAACGGCACGGGCGTTGCCTTTCTCGCTAGATCTGCTTGCGGGTCCCGTCACTCTGTTGTGCCTTGCTGCCCTTAGCCGCTGCGGCCAGCACACCAGCTGTGCCGCGGAGCGCTCGCGCCTCCCGGACAAAGGCGGCAATCCTTTGTGGATCCTTGACCCCCGGAGCCGTCTCCACACCCGACGAGACATCCACCCCGCAGGCGCCAGTCACGGCGAGCGCGCGAGCTACATTGGCGGGATTAAGGCCGCCCGCAAGAAGCCAGGGCTTCTTGGGCTTTGCGGCGGCCAGCACACTCCAATCGAATCTCTCGCCATGGCCACCGGGCCGCTCCCAACCCGGCGCGGGCTTGGCATCAAAAAGGAGCCAATCGGCCACCTCGTCGAACTCCGGAACTGCGGCAATCTCTGCGGGCCCGGCTATCCCAATCGCTTTCATAACAGGCAAGCCGAAGCGGGCGCGTACGGCCGCCACCCGCTGTGCGTTTTCTTGGCCATGGAGCTGGAGGAGGTCTGGCTCGATCGCCGAAATTCCGGCCGCAAGAAGAGCATCATCTGCATCCACGGTGAGCAAAACCTTGCCTGCGCGGCCCGCCACGCGCGCGGAAAGCCTGCTCGCCCGGTCGAGCGAAATATGGCGCGGGCTTTTTTCATAAAAAACAAAGCCCGCCATATCCGCACCGCATGCAATAGCGGCATCAATTCCCGCCTCATCGGTAAGGCCGCAGATTTTGACGATGATGCCCATGAGGTGCCGGCACTATCCCTGGACGCAGATGCGGTCTCCTCCAAGCAGAAACCGCTCCTCAGATCAATTCAGGACGCCTTGCGCTCAACGCGGGCAGGCGAGAGCCGCGCGATTTCCTTCTGCAATAGGGCCAATTCGCGTCTGACTCTGCGTGCCGCGCGGCGGTACTTGGCCTGCTCGAAATAGGTAGCAACGCCGCCAAGAAGAATGCCAACCATCACGGCGCCGAGGACGACGGCAAAGAGCGGCGCTCCAACTTGGAGGCCCTCTTGAGGCGGGTTCGCAAAGGGATCAAGGTAAATCGCGACTTCCTGCCGGTTGGCGACCGCCAAGGCCACCACCGCGGCCGCGAGCGGAAGTATGATAAGGGCGATGAAGATTTGCTTGAAGAGCCGCTTCATTATTTTGCCGCCGGAACGCTGCTTTGGGCCTGCTTCTAAAGGATTTTTAGGAGCTTGATAAGGGGCCTCGGCGCATAGCCTCTCGCCGAAGTGGCGCCCGCCCGCAGGCCCCTGGTCAGCGGCCGCTGTCAGGCTCGTTCAGCCGCTCACGCATTTCCTTGCCGGTCTTGAAGAAAGGTACCATTTTTTCTGCCACCGGGACTTGCGCGCCGGTGCGGGGATTGCGGCCAACCCTGGCCTCGCGGTGCTTCACCGAGAAGGCGCCGAAACCGCGCAGCTCGACGCGGTCACCGCGGCACAAGGCGGCTGTGATCTCATCGAAAATGGCATTGACGATCTTCTCGACATCGCGCAGGTAAAGATGCGGGTTGCGGCTCGCGATCTTCTGGACGAGCTCTGATTTGATCATCGGGCCCCCCTCCCGGAATTGTTTGTTTTTGCGGCCGGAAACTCATCGGGCAGCCGGACCTTCGCCGTTCGCTCCGGGTTGCCAAATGGACAAAAGCCCGTCAAGCATCTGCTCGCGGGCGGCGTTCGCGGCACGGTCGAGAATGGCCCCGAGCGACCCCAAGCCAAGGTAGTTCGCTGCCGTTGCCGCAAGCGACAGGATTCCCAGCCGCTCGAGCGTGCGCTCCTGCTTCCAGTCCCGGACCGGCAACCCTTTGGCCACATTCTTTTCCGTCTCAAGCCACTCGATGGCTTCCCGCTCTCCACCAAGCCGGTCGACAAGACGCAGGCTTGCGCCCTGCCGGCCGGTGAAAACCCGTCCATCGGAAACGGCACTGAGCTCGGCATCGCTCATGCCGCGCCGCTCTTTCACCAGGGCCTTGAACCAGACGAAGCTATCGACGACGAGCGATTCGAGCGCCGCGCGCGCTTCGGGGCTCGGAGGCTCAAACGGGCTTGGCGCCGCTTTGAGCGGCGAGGATTTGACATCCTCGACCTTGACCCCGAGCGTGTCGAGCAGCTTGGTGACATTGGGATATTGGACAAGGACACCGATCGAGCCAACGAGCGAGTTTCCGAGCGCCACGATCTGATCGGCGCCAAGCGCGGCGATATAGCCGCCCGAGGCGGCAATGCTCCCAATGACGGCGGCCGAGGGCTTCTTGGCCGAAAGGCGCCTTAGCGCATCATAAAGCCGCTCGGCGCCTGCGGTCGTGCCTCCTGGGCTGTCAATCGTGACCAAAACCGCTTTGACGGCGTTGGAATCTTCGACCTTCTTGATGAGCTTCAGCGTCTCGCGGTCCCCGGTGATCAGGCCCTCGATCGAAAGCCGCGCGATTTGCGGCGCCAACCCGAATCCGCCTGCCGGCCCGGCGAGCCGCGCGCCCGCCGCGGCAACGGCGAGAACCACTGCAATGAAAGCAGCCACGCGCCAAAAGGATAGTTTGCGCCGCAACAGGCGTCTTTCGGCGAGATAATCCGTAAACAAAGGCGAAGCCATCGGAGGTCCAAAAAGGTCAGGGAGGACCGGGCTGGCCCGTCCGGAGATCAAGCTAGCAAAGCAGATTTGGCGCGGGCCGACAACCGCCAAAGCTGCTGGCCTTGCCCCGCGGACGGCAGAGCCCGAGCTTCAGGCCAGCAACCGGAAAGGGCGCACCGCCCGGCAGAACAGCTTGCACCGAAACAGTACAGGTAAGAATCGGTTGCCTCGTTAACCAAGCAAGCAGGGGATTCAAACTCGTTAAACTTGAACATAACGGTTTAGCCTTCTCTAAGGCTGTCGGGTTTATTGTGCCTGGAATTCCAGGAGCACGCACAATTACGAAAACTGGAATTCAAAATCATCAGGAAGTCAGGAGTTAAACATGCGTCATCTTATCCGCCGCTTTGCCGCCGACCAGTCGGGGGTTACGGCCATTGAATACGGCCTCATCGCGGGCCTTATTGCTGTGGTCATCATCGGGGCGGTGCGCGGCCTCGGGACCAATGTCGAGGCTAAATTCAACGCGGTCGCCAATGCATTAACTTGATTGCAACGGCAAAGCCCGCCGGGCTCCCATTCGCGGGGCCCGTTCTCTCCGAATGGCCCGGCGGGCCAGCCCGGGCCGGCTAGGGAATCACTTGATGAAGCATCTCTTCAGCCGCTTTGGCCGCGATGAATCTGGTCTCACAGCCATCGAATACGCGCTCATCGCTGCCCTGGTGATGCTCGGAATTGTCTCTTCCGTGACCCTGGTCGGGACGACGATCTCAACCAAATTTTACGGGCCGCTCTCTGCGGGGTTCAGCTGATTACAAGCCCCGCGCCAGCCTGCCCGCGCATATTGCATTCCTCCCTGAGGAGACCTGAAAGGCCGTCTCGAAGGATAAAGAGCAGCTTAGCCGGCCATCGGAACACTCGGTCACCCCGGCCTTGAGCCGGGCATCCAGACGCGCAGGTGCCAGGTTGTGGCCCGGATGGGCGGGTCAAGCCCGGCCATGACGTCAAAATTGTTATTGGTGCTGAAATTGGATCGAGGCAAGAATGATCCTCGAAGCTGCGATACTCATAGCATTCCCAGGCCTCATGGTTTTTGCGGCCTTCTCCGACCTCCTCACCATGACCATTCCGAACCGCGTCTCGATCGCGCTCGCTCTTCTATTTGCCGGTTTGGCTGCGGCTTGCGGTCTCTCTTTGCCGCAAATCTCCTGGCATCTCGCGAGCGGCGCGGTTATGCTTGCTCTAGGCTTTAGCCTTTTCGCCAAGGGCTGGATCGGCGGCGGCGATGCGAAGCTCGCGGCGGCTACGGCGCTCTGGCTCGGCTTCGAGCACCTCGGCGATTATGCAATATTGGCCAGCGCCCTCGGCGGGGCGCTCACCCTGCTCTTACTCGCCGTGAGGAAATGGCCCTTGCCCCGCACGCTCGCAGACCGCCCATGGATCATGCGTCTCCATGAGCCCAGCACAGGCGTACCCTATGGAATTGCTCTCGCTGCCGCAGGGCTCCTCCTTTACCCTGAGACCGCCATCTGGCTTGCTGCCGCAGGACGCTCTTGAATGCTTGCGTGACGGGCATTCTGGCGGGCCCCGGGCGTGCCCCGCCGGTCTGAAATTTGCCGGCATTGGAGCGGCCTTTGACGCCGTGATCTAGACAGCGCACAAGAAACCGGATTCATCAACGATTTCGCGGAGAGGCAGACGGCATTATGACGGTCCTTGTAACAGGCGGCGCCGGCTACATTGGCAGTCATATGGTGCTTGGCCTCTTGGACACCGGAGAAAATGTCACCGTTCTTGACAATCTCTCAACGGGATTCCGCGAGGCAGTTAAGCAGCCCGCCAAGCTCATTGCCGGCGATATTGGCGATCCCGCTCCCGTGGATGAGTTTTTGGCAGCTTATGAGGCCGACGCAATCGCCCATTTTGCCGCCAAAATCGTCGTACCCGAGTCGGTGGCAAATCCATTGCTCTACTATCTCAACAATACCGCGAAGATGCGCAATCTCCTCGAATGCGCGGTGAAGAGAGGAGTCAAATACTTCATCTTCTCGTCAACCGCCGCAGTCTATGGAGAGCCGGAAACGGTCCCAATCGCAGAAACGGCTGTCTCCGCCCCCATAAATCCATACGGCCGTTCGAAGCTAATGTCCGAATGGATTCTGCAAGACGCGGCCAAGGCATACGGCTTAAAATTTGCGATCCTGCGCTATTTCAATGTCGCGGGCGCCGATCCAAAAGGGCGCTGTGGCCAATCATCAGCCGAGGCGACTCATCTCATTAAGGCCGCGGTGCAAGCGGCTTTGGGGCTGCGGCCTCACCTAAATGTCTTCGGCACCGATTACCCGACCCGGGATGGGACCTGTATTCGCGACTATATTCAGGTCTCTGACCTGATTGAAGCCCATCTTCTCGCCCTTCAGCACCTGCGCAACGGCGGTGAGAGCTTCATTTGCAATTGCGGTTACGGCCACGGCTTTTCCGTTTTCGAAGTGATCGAGGCCGTCAAGCGCGTCTCGGGAGCTCCTTTCCCGGTGCGGATCACGGGCCGGCGCCCAGGCGATCCAGCCGTGCTTATCGCAGGCACGGAGCGCATCAAAACGCTCCTTCGCTGGACGCCGAAATTCGACAATCTCGAAGCAATCGTTGCTCAGGCTCTGGCCTGGGAGCGCAAGTTGCACGGCGCTGCGTAACCAACCAGCCATCCTGCTCGGATTTCGCTAGCGCTCTGCGCACTAAATCCGCCTAAACCATGAGCGCGCTGATCTAGCCGGAAAACCCGAGATCGAGGTTGACCCCGGAAGATGATTCTCTGGTTAGGCCTCAACGAGGCTAAGCCGCGATTCAATCCTCTGGACACGGCCCTTCAAGGCGGTCCATCCGGCGCGAAACAGAGGCATAACTTGCCTCTAGCGAGCCAAATCGTTCTTTGATTTCGCGAAGTGCACCACAGCGCCCGCAGATGGGCTGAAGACGTTCAAAAACGAAATTGCCGGTCCCTGGCTCATTTCAGAAGTTATCGCCTAATACAAACTTTCAATTCCAGCCTATCCGCGCCTGGGCGCCTAATCACGTATTCATCGACTCGAAGAACTGCGCATTTCCCTTCGGCGTTTCGCGCAGCTTGCCAAGCAGGAACTCGATGGCATCGACCGTGCCCATTGGACTCAAAATCCGGCGCAGCACGTACATTTTCTTCAAAATATCCGCAGGCACGAGCAACTCCTCCTTCCTCGTGCCAGAGCGTGCAATATCAATCGACGGGAAGGTGCGCTTGTCAGCGACCTTCCGGTCGAGAATGATCTCCGAATTGCCCGTACCCTTGAACTCTTCGAAGATGACTTCGTCCATGCGCGAGCCCGTGTCGATAAGCGCCGTCGCAATGATTGTCAGCGAACCGCCCTCTTCTATGTTGCGCGCTGCGCCGAAAAACCGCTTCGGCCGCTGCAGGGCATTGGCATCCACGCCGCCCGTCAGAACCTTTCCCGACGATGGCACGACCGTATTGTAGGCCCGCCCGAGCCTCGTGATCGAGTCAAGCAAGATGACAACATCCCGGCGATGCTCGACGAGGCGCTTTGCCTTCTCGATGACCATCTCCGCCACTTGCACATGGCGCACCGCGGGCTCATCGAACGTCGAGGAGACGACCTCGCCGCTGACCGATCGTTGCATGTCGGTCACCTCCTCCGGCCGTTCATCGATCAACAACACGATAAGATAGCATTCGGGATGGTTGGTCGTGATCGATTGCGCGATGTTTTGCAAAAGCACGGTCTTGCCCGTGCGCGGCGGGGCAACGATCAAGGCTCGCTGGCCTTTGCCGATTGGTGCGACAATATCTATAACGCGCGCCGATAGGTCCTTTTTGGTGGGATCATCGATCTCAAGCTTGAGCCGCTCGTCTGGATAAAGCGGGGTTAAGTTATCGAAATGAACCTTATGGCGGACCTTTTCCGGATCTTCGAAATTAATCGAATTGACCTTGAGTAGAGCGAAATAGCGCTCGCCCTCCTTAGGGCTCCTGATCACGCCTTCGACCGTATCGCCCGTCCGCAGGCCGAACCGGCGGATCTGGGAGGGCGACACATAGATGTCATCCGGTCCGGCAAGATAATTCGCATCGGGCGAACGCAAAAACCCAAATCCGTCCTGGAGGACCTCGATCACGCCCTCGCCGACGATTTCTATATCCCGGCTCGCAAGCTGCTTGAGGATGGCAAACATCAACTCCTGTTTGCGCATGATCGAGGCGTTCTCGACTTCGTGCTCTTCCGCAAAGGCAAGGAGCTCGGTCGGTGATTTGCGCTTCAGGTCCTGCAGCTTAATTCCCTGCATTGGGATGAAGTCCTCAGGCGTTGGATAGATTTTGCAGTGCGGTGGAAGAATTGGATGGCTGCAACCGGCCCCAGGTGAGCGGGGCAAACGCTGTCAATAGCGCGCAGATCGCGCCGGAGCTAGACGAGCTGGCACATGGGGGGTCAGGCGCTAGATAGGTCAATTCCAATGGTTTGACAAGTCAGAGCAGGTGGAAGGTCGGCCCGATAGGCGTCAATTTGGCTTGAAGACCACAAGAATCACAATTCCCGCCATCAGAATAGTCGGAATTTCATTGAAGACCCGGTAAAACCGGGCACTGTGGCGGTTTTCTGCCGCGGCGAAGTTCTTTCGCACCCGCGCAAGATAGACGTGCAGCGCGGTCAGTGCAATAACCAGCAGCACCTTTATTAAGAGCCATCGCGCGGTTTCAAACCCGCCGCTGACCGCAAGCGCAAGTCCGCTCCCCCAGGTGACAAGCATCGCTGGCACCATTATGGCACGCATGAGCCTGCGTTCCATCACCATAAATGTCTTCGCCTGCGGAGACTGCTGACCGCATTCGGCATGATAAACGTAAAGACGGGGCAGGTAGAGCATCCCGGCCATCCATGAAATCACGGCGAGAATATGCAACGCCTTGAGCGAGAGATAAAGCGTGCTCACCCCGCGCCGCCCCTGCGAATGAGATCGAGCATAAGCTCGACATGCGCCGGCGGAGTTTCAGGCAAGATACCATGGCCAAGATTGAAAATATGCCGCTTGCCGCGAAACGAAGAGAGAATGGCCCGCACTGCCCTCTCAAGCGCGGCCCCTCCGGCCAAAAGCGCCAATGGATCGAGATTGCCTTGCAAAGCAAAGCGCGAGCCGAACATCTCGCAGACCCAGCCAGGATCCATGCCGCTGTCGAGTCCAAGCGTGTTGACGCCGGTTGCCCTTGCATAAGCGGTGAGGGCCTGCCCTGCCCCCTTCGAGAAACCGGTCACGCGGGCGGACGGGTGGCGCCGCCGCAGTCCCTCGACAATAGCCTTTGCTGGCGCAATGCACCAGCGCTCGAACTCTGCAAAGGGCAGCACGCCCGCCCAGGTATCGAAGATCTGGACGAGATCCGCACCCGCTTCGAGCTGCCAGGCAAGAAAGTCAATGGAAACCTCCGTGAGCCTGTCGATGAGGCGCCGGAAAAGCTCGGGCTTCCGGTAAGCCATGAGCCGCGCCGGATTGTGATCCGGTACTGATTGTCCGCCCACCATGTAACACGCAACGGTCCAAGGCGCGCCGCAAAAGCCGATCAGCGCCACATGCCGGGGGAGAGCCCCCTTAACTTTTGCGATTGTTTCGAGAACTGGGCTCAGCCGGGAGAGATCAAGCTGAGGCTTGAGCCGCGCGAAGTCATCGCAGGTGGAGACCGGATCAAGCCTCGGCCCCTCGCCCGGCGCGAAATCAACCTTCTGGCCAAGCGCATCAGGGATGACCAATATGTCACTGAAGAGGATCGCCGCGTCAAAACCGAAGCGGCGGACAGGTTGGAGCGTGGCTTCGGCGGCAAGAGCGGGGGTATAGCAGAAATCCAGGAAGGACGAGGCCTTGGCGCGCAAAGCGCGATATTCCGGCAAATAGCGCCCTGCCTGCCGCATGAGCCATACAGGCGGAGGGAAGCGCGCTTTTCCATCGATCACCGAAAGAAGGGGCTTTCCGTTCGCCCCAGTTTGAGATCCCAACCGCATCCTCCCAAAATAAAGTAATTCTTAAGTATTTATTCTGTTCTCTTTTCAGAAGCTGAATAGGCCTCTTAGGCAGATTGCACAAGCTTCACGCCGGATTTCCTCCTATCCTCGTTTTCGACAGCCGGTGGAAAAACCGCAGCGAATGAAAAATCCGCTGCAATTTTCGGGGCGTAGGTGCAGGCGCTTCTTTTGAGACGCGCAGTGCGTTAGTTTTCACGCCGATCCACAGCCTGGGTTTAGGTCCTATCCAGATCGAGTTGCCGGTGGATAGATCGCGTGCCGGGCCGGACAAAATTGTTGCCAGCCGGCGAGCGCTACGGTTATCCCCTGTTGTTCCCAAAATCTCTCTGAATGGCGGGGACAGCTCTCCCCGCTGAGGCACGGCGCCTTGGTCCGCCACTACGTCCATCTGCATCTCATCTCGGACGCGACGGGGGAGACTCTCATCGCTGCGAGCCGGGCGGCCGCCGCGCAGTATGAGGGCGTCTCCTCGATCGAGCACGTCTACCCCTTGGTGCGCAGCAAGGCGCAGCTTGAAAAAGTCATCGCCGAGATCGAGGCTGCGCCTGGCATTGTTCTGTTCACGCTCGTCGATCAGGAGCTTGCGAGCCGGCTTGAGGCCGCGTGCAAGGATCTGAGCGTCCCCTGTCTTTCCGTATTGCAGCCGGTCTTGGATCTCTTTCAGTCCTATATCGGGGCTCAGTCCCGGCCAAGGCCGGGCGCGCAGCACATGCTCAATGCGGAGTATTTTAAGCGCATCGACGCGTTGAACTTCACGATGATGCATGATGACGGCCAGCAGGTCGAAAATTTTGAGGCTGCCGATGTCGTCCTCCTAGGCGTGAGCCGGACCTCGAAAACCCCGACGAGCATCTATTTGGCGAACCGTGGAATCAAGACTGCGAACATGCCGATTGTCCCCGACGTGCCGGTGCCTGAGGCAATCTTGGATCTGCGCAATCCACTCGTTGTCGGCCTCATCGCTTCGGTCGAACGGATCGTGCAAATCCGCGAAAACCGGCTCCTTGCCCTCAATGCCGATCCCGAGTCCCCCTATACCAACCGGTTCCATGTCGCGAGGGAAGTCGCTCAAGCCCGCAGGCTCTGCGCCGAGCATGGCTGGCCTGTAATCGACGTAACTCACCGCTCGATCGAGGAGACTGCGGCAGCGGTGATCGATTTTTATAAAATCCATCAGCTCAAATTCATAGCTTCGTCATGACGGCCCTCTGGCGCGGCAAGGGGCCGCTCATACTTGCCTCGGAAAGCCGTACGCGCCAGTATCTTCTTCGCGCTGCGGGAATCCCTTTCGAGGCGTGCGCAGCGCATATCGATGAGCGCAAGATTGAGGCGCAACTTGCGGCAACGGGTGCCGGAGCCCGGGAGATCGCATCGGAGCTCTCCCGCGCAAAGGCCTTGGCCGTTAGCACTCGGCGGCCAGGCAGGCTCGTGGCCGGGGCGGATCAGGTGCCGTGTCTCAATGGACGCCTCTTTGCCAAGCCCGCAGACCATGAGGAGGCCCTTGCTCAGCTTAAGGCCTTTTCCGGACGCACGCATGAACTTTATTCAGGCCTTGCTATTGTCCGCGACGGCATCATTGTCTTCGAAACCGTCTGCGCCGCACGCCTCACTTGCAGAAATTTCTCCCCTGATTTCATCAAAGCCTATGCGGCTGATGGCGGAGTGGACAGCACGGGCGTCTATCGCATCGAGGGACTCGGCATGCATCTCTTCGACGCGATCGAGGGCGAGCATACGGTGATCCTCGGGCTGCCCGTTCTGCCCCTGCTCAAATTCCTGCGCGAGGACGGGAGCTTGCTATCGTGAGCGCGCGCTCGAACCCGCCAAGGGCTTGCATCATTGGGTGGCCGGTCCAGCATTCGCGCTCGCCGTTGATCCACCGCTATTGGCTCAAGGAGCTCAAAATTGAGGGATCTTACGAGCTCGCGGAAGTAAGTCCGGAGGATTTGCCTAAATTTGTCCGGGGCCTGCACGGTGCCGGGTTTGCCGGCGCGAATGTCACCCTTCCCCATAAGGAGACTGCCTTCGCGCTTTGCGATGCGGTGACGGACACGGCCGCCGGGCTTAAGGCCGTGAACACTCTATGGTTCGCAGACGGACGGCTTCATGGCGGCAACACCGATGTTGCGGGCTTTCTCGGATCTCTGGATCAGGAGGCGCCGGGGTGGGACAAAGGCCTTGAAGGTGCTGCGGTCCTCGGGGCTGGAGGAGCCGCAAGGGCGATCATTTACGCGTTAAAGATTCGTGGAGCTAGACGGATCTTCGTCATCAACCGGACGCTCGCGCGGGCCGAGGAGCTCGCGGCGCAGTTTGGGCCTCTCGTGGAGGCACTCGATTTCTCCTGCGTCTCCCGGGCGCTCGCGAAGGCAAAGCTTCTTGTCAACACGACCTCTCTCGGCATGTCCGGCCAGCCGCCGCTAGCGGCCGATCTCTCCCCTTTGCCTGCTGATGCCGTCGTGAGCGACATTGTTTACGTTCCGCTTGAATCCGCGCTAATTAAGACCGCGAAAGCGCGCGGCCTTCGCGCTGTTGCGGGGCTTGGAATGCTGCTTCATCAAGCCGTTCCGGGATTTGAGCGCTGGTTTGGCGTGAGACCTCAAGTCACGCCGGAGTTACGGGCGCTCATTGAAGCGGATATTCTGGCTTCGCTCTGATGTTCATCCTTGGGCTTACCGGCTCGATTGGCATGGGCAAGTCGACCACCGCGGCAATGTTCCGCGACGAGGGCGCCGAGGTTTATGATTCTGATGCAGCGGTTCACAGCGCTTATAGCGGAGAGGCCGTGCCCCTCATCGAGGCGGCCTTTCCTGGTACCGTAGAGGGAGGCGTTGTCGACCGCACCCGCCTTGGCAGAAGGGTGCTCAATGACCCCGCCGCTCTTGCCAGGCTCGAATCGATCGTCCATCCGCTCGTCGATGCGCGCCGCAAGGCGTTTCTTGCCAGGGCAAAAGAAAAGTGTGCGGCGCTTGTTGTGCTCGACATTCCTTTGCTGTTCGAAACGGGTCTTGACCGCGAGGTGGACGCTGTTGTGCTCGTGAGCGCCCCGGAAGTTGTGCAAAAGGAGCGTCTCAGAAGGCGCGAGGGCATGACGGAGGAGCGTTTTGCGGGCATAATGGCGCGGCAAATGCCCGATGCCGAGAAACGCGCGCGCGCTCATTTCATCATCGATACTTCAGGCGACTTCGCCGCAACCCGGCGGCAGGTGCGGGCGGTCCTGCGCGCTCTTGCGGGGACAAAAAACAAGCTTTGAGGCTTCTTCTCCGATGCCAACCTACGCCCGCCGCAAGTCATACCCGGCCGTGAGCCGGATATGCAGGCTCCGGCCTCCCCGCAGGAGGCCTGACGCGCTGGATGGCCTAGCGATCCTTGGGTTTAACCCGGGGACCAGCTACGGCCCAAGAGGCCTTGGTAAGGGGCGCCGGCACTAACATGCGGGAAATCGTCCTCGATACGGAAACGACGGGGCTTAATCCCGCAGATGGGCACAGAATCGTCGAGATTGGCTGCGTCGAGCTTTTCAACACCATCCCGACTGGCGAGGCTTTCCATGCCTACATCAATCCCATGCGCAGCATGCCCGAAGAGGCGTTCAAGGTGCATGGCCTCTCGGCGGAGTTCCTTTCGGCCAAGCCTCATTTTGCCGAAATTGCTCCCCAATTCCTTGAATTCGTGGGCAAAGCAAAGATCATTGCCCATAACGCCGAGTTCGATTTGCGTTTCCTCAACGCAGAGCTTGCCATCCTTGGCCTTGATCTCATCCCGCCAGAGCGCGTGATCGATACCCTTGCCTTGGCTCGGCGGAGATTTCCAGCCGGGCCCAATACCCTGGATGCCCTTTGCGCCCGCTTCGGGATCGACCTGTCGCGGCGAACGAAACATGGGGCCTTGCTTGACGCCGAGATTCTCGCCGAGGTCTATGCCGAGCTCGTTGGCGGCCGGCAAGCGGTGCTCATGCTCAGTGCCGGTACAATTTTCTCCCAAAGCAGCGAGGGCACGCTCCTCGCCCGGAGGCCAGAGCCGCTTCCGAGCCGGCTGAGCGAGCAAGAGGTTTCCCGGCATCGCGGCTTCATTGCGGCGCTTGGCGGCACGCCTTTATGGGATTCTTATCTGCCCGGTTGCCGAGCCGCCTGAACTCGAAGCGCGCCGCCCCCTTACCTCAAGACCCTTTTGACAAGTGCGTGCAGCACCTGCGGCACCCGGATTTCTTCGACCATGGCGCGGTAAGCGCCCGTAAAGAGCCGTGCGGTCAAAGCACGGCGCAGCAGATAATCGGCCTCGAAGGCAATGCTGAAACTAGCTGCAGGCGCTCCTGCGCCGCCGCTTCGCACGAAGCGGAAAGGGATTTCGATCTCGCCGCCAACGAGCAGCAAACCTCCCTTGCCGCTTCTCGCCCATGCCGGCGCAGAGCCGGAAATTCTCGCGCCGCCAACCGAGATATCCTCGATAACACACTCGACCTCTGGCTGATCCTCGCCGCGCAGAATGGCCCGCTCACGGGCCGGAAAGCGGACATGCTCGCGCGTTTGCGGAAGCTCGACGCAGACGGCGGCAGCGAGGGAGAGAATGGCGATATTATAGATGCTCCAAAAGACATTGACCTCAAATCCCGGCATTGCGTTGAGGGCCGAATAAGCCGAGGTGTTGATCAAAATCCCGAAAAAGGTCGCCAAGGCTGCGGCAGCAAAAGGCAATAGATAATTCCATTGAATGGCGGCGCCTCCGCAGTTCCTGCCCTTTGGCGTGACTCTAAAGGGTTGCCCGAACGGTTTTAAGAGTCCGAAGACCACTGTTCGAACGACCACGAATGATGGCAGCAGTTGTGAGACATCTGTCATAACCGGCAAGATGCGGTTGTGCGCGTAAATGCTCATGAAAATAATGCCGGAAACGACTGCGGGAGCAAGCCAGTAGATCAGCGCTGCGCCATCGCAAGCAATGACCGCCGTCCCAGTCCACCAAAAGACCATGGGCGCGGTGACCATCAAAATCTTGAAGGGGAACGTGAACATCCAATAAAGAGCGCCGTCGAAGGAAGAAAGCCGGCTGATGAATTTCAAACGTGCTGGGCCCGCAAAAGACCAGCGCGTGAAGATCTGCTGAACGGCGCCAAGGCACCAGCGCGAGCGCTGGGTGATGTAAGCTTGCAGGCCTTCCGGAGCGAGCCCCATACTGAGCGGCTCGTTGAGATAAATCGTGCGATAGCCGTGCTCCTCCATCTTGAAGGTGGTGAGCATATCCTCGGTAACTGTCTCCGTCGCCATCCCGCCAGCCGCAATCAGGGCATCTACTCTGAACACGGCCGAAGTCCCGCAGCAGAAGGCGGCGCCCCAGGCGTCTTTGGCTGGCATCAGCACCTCGAAAAAGAACCGCTGCTCGTCTGGCCAGGCCGAGGCGCAGAGCAGGTTGTTTTGAATGGGATCCGGATTGAAAAAGTGCTGCGGCGTCTGAACGATGCCGACGTCCGGCTCAGTGAAGAGGCCGAGCGTGCGCTTCAGTATGTTCGAACCTGGAACAAAGTCGGCATCGAGCAGCAGAATAAACTCGGGCCTGCGCCCGCTTGCGAGCGCGCGCTTAAGGCCGTTGTTCACATTGCCTGCCTTGGCGTGCTTGCCCTTGACCCTGAAAACATAATGGGCGCCAAGCTCGTCTGCGAGCTCGCGGACGATGGAGCGCGCGCCATCATCGAGCACGAAGACCCGGAGATCAGGGTGATCGATCGCCATGGCGCCGACAATGGTGCGCTCCAGCACGCTTAAAGGCTCGTTGTAAGTCACGATAAAGACGTCGACTGGCGCATTGAGCAGGGGCGAATTTTGCGCTGCCGCAGTATCGGGCGATCTATCCTTGGTGCGCGCTAGAAAGACATAAACCAGCGCCGAGCTGATGTTCGCCATGCTCTCGAACGCAAAGAAAATCCAGGCCCATATCTGCTGCAGCAGGCTTTGGTCCTTGGGCATGCCGAGAGTTGCGTGCCACCACAGGTAACGGCCGATCAGAAAGACGATGAGTCCGGCGGAAAATGCACGGCAAGATCCGCAACGGCGCCCAAATAGCGCAAATAGAAGCAGAAGCAGGCCCGCCGAGAGGAACAGCGGGACGAATGTATCTAACTCGATCATCGCGCTATTGCTGAGTGGAGCTATAAGACCCGGCGCAGGATCTGATCGATGAGGCCGCCGCCATTGGCGGGCAGCAGGACCCGCGCGGAGCGTCCGGTCAGGCACTCATCGGCGCTTGCTGCGCCTGACACGGCTTCCGCGCGATCCATCGCAACAGTGACAATGACAGTCGACGGTTCGTCCAGCGGAAGCGCAGCGTAATGCTGCTCATGCATGAGGCGGGCGCGGCCGGTGACGGACATCACGGTGCCGGTGCGCTCCGTGCGCTCGCCAGAAAGCCTGAATTTAGCATGCCCGCCGACCTCGACGTCGGAAAAGCGATCCTGCGGGATCGCGGCAAGGGGGAAGGGCGCATCGCAATCGACGATTTCCGCTGCCATATCTCCTATGCCGAGGCGTTCCCCATCGGCGGCTCCAATCTTCCAGATCATGCCCGGGGCGGGCGCGAGGATGTCGGCCGAGCGCAACAAAGCGATACGGCGGTTCTCAGCCGTAAGGCGTGCGCTGGTCTCTTCGCCTTGAGCCCGCAGGGTTGAGATGGCTTTTTCGAGCGATGAGAGCTGAATTGCGACTTCATCCGCACGCTGGCGGGAATAGGACTTATCGCTTCCGCCAGTTATCCCGGCGAGAACGCCATTGCCCGCGGCTTCGGCTTCTGCGCGCAACGCGGCAACGCGTTCAGCTTGAGCGGCTTTCTCCTGCCGGGCCTGTTCAAGCTTCGAGCGTAACTTTTTCATCTCTGCCCGGGGAACGATTCCTCTCGCCTCCAGCGGAGTGCGGCGGTCTACGTCCTCCTGGGCTTCGTCCTCTTTGGCCGCGAGTGCGGAGAGCATCTTTTCCGCTTCCTCAACGAGGCGCGCCAATCGTTCGCTATTCGCCTTGGTGTGAATGAGATCGCGTTCTATGAGTTCGGCACGCAATTTCAAGAGGCTGTCGCGGTTCACCTTTGCGGCTTTGAGCTCCGCGTCGATTCGCTTTTGCTGTTCGCGCAGATCGACCAAGCGCTGATCCTCAACCCGGGGATTTTCGATATGCGCAATGAGTTCACCGCGCCTGACCTTGACTCCCGCATTTTTGGGAAGGCCGGAGACGATTCCCTCAACGGGGGCGCGCAGCGACACCAGATTGGTCGAGATCACGGCGTTATTGCTGGCGATTTTGCCATGCCCGGAGAGTAAGGCGGCAGCTCCTGCGCCGAACACAGACGATGCGATCGCGATTTTGAGCGCCCGCCTCCCGCGCCGGCCATCCTTTGGCGCGGGAGGGAGCCAGCTGCCCAGCACGCCAGGCTGTGCGCCCTTGCCGGCAGCAGGAACGGGCTGAAGAGGCGAGAAGGCCTTTCGGAAAAACATTTTCGGCGGCGTGAGAACGGAAAACCTAAGTGCTCATGATAGCTGTGCCTGGTTGGCCGCCCGCTAATCGAACCGGTAAAATGCATCCGGCCCGCGCGGTGGAGCACGGGAATCAAAACCCGCTATGGTAACGGGCGCGCCCGCTGGCGGGTTTGTGCTCGCTTGGCTTTCTCCTGCGGCGCCTCTTTGCCGGGTATCCTCGCTCTTGCGCTCATTGTTACGCTATGGTGATCGCAGCCGGATTGCCGGAGAGAATTTAAATTAACAAAGCTATTGCAAACTGGCAGGCTGATTTGCCCGTCCTTTGGGCTGATTCTCTACGCGCTGGACCGCGTTCCCTATCTTGCGCACCCTGTTTTCATTGTCAGCGTTTGCAGGCTGTGTCCTGGCGGCCTTCCTCAGATGAATGGGGAAAGAAAAACATATTCAGGGATGTCATGAGATTTTACGCTGAAGTGATATTGCCGGGACTGTGTGATCTTTCGATGCGCAGCAGGCATCTTGTCCCCTACCGGAAACGGGTCGTTGGCGCGGCGCGGGGGCGGGTGCTTGAGATCGGAGTGGGCTCCGGATTGAACCTGCCTTTCTATAGCGAGGACGTTTTTGAAATCTTTGGCCTCGACCCGTCGCCGCGGCTTCTCGCGATGGCTTCGCGCGCAGCGAAGTCGGCCTCCGCGCTCGTGACCTTTATCGAGGGCTCTGCCGAGGAGATTCCGCTTGAGACAAAGAGCATCGACACCGCTGTGACAACATGGACGCTCTGCACCGTCCCTCATGCCGAAGCCGCGCTTGCCGAGCTGCGCCGGACGCTAAAGCCTGGCGGGCGGCTGCTTTTTGTTGAGCATGGCTTGGCGCCCGACGAGCGTGTGCGCTATTGGCAGGAATTTCTGGCGCCCCTATGGACGCGAGTGAGCGGCGGCTGCCATTTGAACAGGCCAGTAGGCCGGATGATCCAAAATGCGGGCTTTAAATTCGAGCGGCTTGAGACCGGTTACGCTCCAGGCCCAAAGCCATGGACATACTTTTATCAAGGCAGTGCGAGGGTAAGGTGACGGATGGCCTAATTTTGACCATCTTTGTCATCCGGCCAGGGCCTTGAGCGGAGCGTTATCCAGCGGTCGCCCAGGCGGAGCTGAGCACTCTAGCTACGCTCTCGCTTGTGTGCATTGGTCATAAGAGTCAAGATTGCGCCAGCGGGAAGCGAAGCAAAGCCGGGCATGACCATTTTAGATATGAATTCGGTTAATGCCGACGAGGAGCGCCTCCTTGCTTCCTTTAGCGTGCGGCTGATCGAGATTGCCGATGAAACAGGCGCCCCGCCCATCGCTGCGCTTGAGGTGCTCCGCTTGCCTGCCCTGGCGCTCGACGGCCGGGGGCATGTGGTTGGCGTGAATGCCGCTGCAAGGGCCATGTTCGACGCCGAGCTCGAGGTCAAGGACCGGTGCCTTTTTGTTCGCGATCCAGACGCGAGGGCGCTCCTCAGCGCAGCGATTCGCCGGCTTCGCACCCAGGCGCGGTTGTCCGCGAAATTCGTGGTTAGGCGCACGAATAGAGTCCCGGTTGCGGTGCGGATTTGGCCTTTACCAAGGCGGCCGCGGCCGCGGTCTCAATCGTCCGGAGTGCACGCGATTGTGACCGCGATGCCGGTGCTGGATGCACCCCGGCACTGCTATCTCAATTTCTCGGAGAGCTGAATAAGCGCGCGCTAGGTGTTACCGGTCCGTGCCAAGGCGGGCGGCGTCCGCTCAATCGTCCTAGATTAAGTACAAGGTAAGCAGGCAGCGCCCTTCAAAATGCCGCGTTCGAGAGTTTGCTGTGGCACTGAAAATCGAAGATTACGGCATCATCGGCAACTGCCAGACCGCAGCCCTGGTCGGGCGCGACGGTTCAATCGATTGGCTGTGCTGGCCACGATTCGATTCTTCTGCCTGCTTTGCCAAGCTGCTCGGCACGCCGGAAAATGGCCGCTGGCTGATCGCGCCGGCCGACCCCTCCGCCAAAGTCAATTGGGCGTACCGGGGGCGTACGCTCATTCTCGAGACCAAAATTGACACTGCAGAGGGCAGCGCGGCCGTTATCGATTTCATGCCCTTGAGGACGAATGGCTCCCACCTTGTAAGACTCGTGCGCGGAATTGCGGGCCAGGTCAGGCTGCGCACCGAACTCATCATCCGGTTTGATTATGGCGCGGCCGTGCCCTGGGTGCGGCGGCGCGATGACGGGAGCCTTCATGCGGTCGCCGGACCCGACCGTTTGGTCTTGCGGACCCCGGTCGGCCTCCGTCCAAGCGGACGCACCCATATTGGCGAGTTTACGGTTCGCGCCGGAGAAACAGCCCACTTCTCCCTGAGCCATGGCGTTTCGTATGAGGAAGTGCCAGCCGCGATCGATCCTTTTCAAGCGCTTGAGCAGACGGAGAAGAACTGGAACAGCTGGGCAGAAACCATTTCCGGCGCGGGCCGGTGGCGAGAACCGGTCATCCGCTCACTTCTGACTCTCCGGGCGCTGAATTTCGAGCCAAGCGGCGCGATGGTCGCTGCGCCAACGACATCGCTTCCAGAGCAACTGGGCAGTTCACGCAATTGGGACTACCGGTTTTGCTGGCTGCGCGATGCGACTTTCACCTTGCTTGCTCTCATGAACGCAGGCTTTGCCACCGAGGCGCTGAGGTGGCGTGCTTGGCTCATCCGCGCCCTCGGCGGCGAGCCCGCGCTCGTGCAAGCCGTCTATGGCGTGGGCGGCGAGCGCCACCTTCCCGAATGCATTTTGCCCTGGCTTTCCGGTTATGCCGGCTCGAAACCCGTGCGCGTGGGCAATGCGGCGACTGGCCAGCTGCAGCTCGATATTTACGGCGAGGTGCTCGATGCGTTTTATCAAAGCCGTAAACGCCGTCTTGTCACGGACGCAAGGGATTGGATGTTGCAACGCGAGCTCCTAAAGCACCTTGAGAAAGTCTGGCGCTTGCCGGACGAAGGCATATGGGAGGTCCGCGGGCCAAAGCGTCATTTCACCTATTCCAAAGTGATGGCCTGGGTGGCATTCGACCGGGCAGTTAGAAGCGTGGAAGAATTCGGCTTTGTCGGGCCGGTCGATCATTGGCGCAAAGTGCGTCAGGAAGTCCATGACGACGTATGCGCTAAAGCCTTTAACGGGGAGATCGGAGCCTTTACGCAGAGCTATGGCGGGACTGCTCTCGACGCAAGTTTGCTTCTGATTGCGCTTACCGGCTTCTTGCCTCCGGACGACAAACGCGTGCGCTCGACGGTCGATGCGGTCGAGCAGAAGCTGAAAGCCGACGGTTTCGTGTATCGCTACGAGACGGAGGCTGGGGTCGATGGTTTGCCGGCGGGCGAGGGAGCTTTTCTCGCGTGCAGCTTTTGGCTTGTTGACAACCTCGTGCTCCAGGGGAGGTTCGAGGAGGCCGAAGACTTATTTGAGCGGCTGCTTGCCGTTCGCAATGATCTAGGCCTCCTTTCAGAAGAATATGATCCCAAGTCACGGCGTCTCCTTGGGAACTACCCGCAAGCCTTTTCACACATTGCTCTCATCAATTCCGCCTATAATCTCGCCCGTGCCGAAAAGCCCGCAGAGCAGCGTTCCGGAACGAGAGCGCCAGAAGGCCGCCGAGGCAGCTCGTTGTTTTGAGCACGGCGGCGGTATGGGCGCCTACGCCTCGCTTCAATCCGCTATTCGACCTGCAAAAGCAAAGCGACGAGCTCGCTTTGCCGATGTGTATCGGTCTTTGCGAAAATGGATTTCAGCTGATTACGTGCGGTTTCGCGGGAAATGCTCAGCTCTCGTGCGGCGACGTGGGGAGGCGCGCCGCGCGCGATGATGCAGGCGAGTTTGGCCTCGGAGGGGGTGAGGCCGAATGTTTTTGCGAGGATCGCGGCCGGCGGCCCGGGCCTAGGGCCCAAAGCATTGAGAGTGAGAATGGCACGAAAATCCTGGGAAGCAGAAGCAGAACTCAGGCAGCAAGGCCAAATCCTGATGATAACGGGCAGCTTGTCCTGTCGCTGGACAATCACCGGCTCGGAGACTAAGGGCCTGATGCGGGTAGATGTCCGCAGATTTTCGAGAGCATCCCTTAAGAGGCCCCTTGCCTCGCTATCACGCACGAAAAGCCGGCGCTCTTTGATCTTGAGATTATCGTCAAAAAGTCCTTCGGCCGCAGTATTCACATCAACGACACTGCCCTGTTGATCGATGCAGATCGCGGGCAGGCGTAACATGTTGAGAGCAGCGGCCGGAGGACGGCCGGCCGCCCCGGGCTCGACAGCGGCTGCAATCTCGATCAAGCGCCGCGTGAAAGAAGCTAGAATGCGCTCTTCCTCCGCGCGGAGATTGCAGATTTCCGAATTCATGTCAAAAAAGTTCATCGCATGAATTCCATATTCATGTGCGAGGCACGAGACCTCTCCTGGCGGGCCTTCCGCCGATCACTTTCGATTCACATCTGATAACTGTGCCGTTGACGGTTATCAAGATGCGGAACTTGGTAGCCCTGTGCTCCTTTCCCGCCGGTGTGCGAAATTCATAAGATTACAAGCCGGACACTTTGTTGGCTAAAAACTGGCAAATGACACATGTTAAAGACTGGCTTTGTGCAGTAAAAATTTCACTGAGTCCACCCCAGCGCACCTCGCGTCGTTGTTGACCGAATGGGAATGCTACCGGTCCCCTCGGGAATTTAGACTGATGAGATGAAAAAAAGAGGACCGCTTGCTGAAAAATAAGCACAACTAAATCATAGGATTGCCCAAATTGCAACCGGCGCGTGCTGCCGCCTGTTTCTTATTCGTTCTGGGCCGCCATGATTTGTTCCGGGCCGCCGTAATTTGTACCCCGCGGAGAGGCGCTTGCGCCGTCCGGTCATTTGGCCAATAGAGTCAAGCGCACTCAGGGCAATAAGCCCGCGCTGCCGCTTGCGCCAAAGGGTGCAGGCGCGCCGCGGTAAGGAGTAGCCTCGTGATTTCTGTAACTCTTCCAGACGGCGCTGTGCGCAAATTCGAGCCTGGCGTGAGCGGAGCAGACGTTGCGGCAAGCATTTCACCCTCGCTCGCCTCCCGCTCGGTCGCGATGGTGCTCAGCGGCTCATTGCGCGATCTGTCGGACCGTATCACGCATGATGCGGCCATCGAGTTCATTGGCCGCGAAGATCCAAGGGCGCTCGAGCTCATCCGCCATGATGCAGCCCATGTGCTCGCTGAGGCGGTGCAGACGCTTTTTCCCGGCACGCAGGTGACGATCGGCCCGGTGATCGAGAACGGGTTTTACTACGATTTTTATCGTGAGGAGCCTTTCACCCCAGAGGATTTCCCCGCGATCGAAAAGAAAATGGCCGAAATCATCGCGAAGGATAAGCCGTTTACGAAAGAGATTTGGGGCCGCGAGGAGGCAAAAGCCTGGTTTGCTGCTCAGGGCGAAACCTTCAAGGTCGAGCTTGTCGATGCCATTCCGCCAGGCGAGGAGATTAAGATCTACCGGCAAGGCGATTGGCTCGATCTCTGCCGCGGCCCGCATATGACCTCGACCGGCAAGATCGGAAACGCCTTTAAGCTCATGAAGGCCGCAGGCGCTTATTGGCGCGGTGATTCGTCGAAGCCGATGCTGCAACGGATCTATGGCACGGCGTTCGCCAAGGCCTCCGAGCTAGAGGCTTATCTGAAACAAATCGAGGAGGCAGAACGCAGAGATCACCGCCGCCTCGGGCGCGAGATGGATCTCTTCCATTTCCAAGAGGAAGGCCCTGGCACGGTCTTCTGGCACCCGAAGGGGTGGACGCTTTTTCAAACGCTCATCGCGTATCTCAGGCGGCGGCAGAATGCACTCGGCTATATCGAGGTCAACACGCCGCAGGTACTCGACCGCTCATTATGGGAAATCTCAGGCCACTGGCAGACCTTCCGCGAGAACATGTTTATCACCCAAACGGAGGATGAGCGGGTTTTTGCGCTCAAGCCCATGAATTGCCCGGGCCATGTGCAGATCTTCAAGAACGGCCTGAAATCCTATCGCGACTTGCCGCTGAAAATCGCCGAATTCGGTATCGTTCACCGCTACGAGCCCTCGGGCGCCATTCATGGCCTCATGCGCGTGCGGGCCTTCACTCAGGACGATGCTCACATCTTCTGCACCGAGGATCAGATCCTTGAGGAATGCCTTAAGGTCAACAATCTGATTTTGTCCATCTACCGGGATTTCGGCTTCGAGGATATCGTCATAAAATTATCGACGAGGCCCGAGAAACGCGTCGGCTCTGATGAGGCCTGGGATAGAGCCGAGGCGGCTCTGTTGCGAATTCTCAAAACCCTTGCAGGTCATGGAATCAAGACTGCGGTCAATCCGGGTGAGGGCGCTTTTTACGGCCCTAAGCTCGAATACGTCTTGCGCGACGCCATTGGACGGGAATGGCAATGCGGCACGGTTCAAGTCGATTTCAACCTTCCCGGCCGCTTTAACGCTTACTACATCGGGCCGGAAAGCGAGAAGATCACGCCGGTGATGATCCACCGCGCAGTCTTTGGCTCGCTCGAGCGCTTTACTGGAATCCTTATGGAGCACTACGCCGGCCATTTGCCCTTGTGGCTCTCTCCTTTGCAGATCGTTGTCGCAACAATCACGAACGAGGCCGACAATTATGCAGCGGAAGTGATCGATGCGGCGCGCAAGCTCGGTATCCGGGTTGAAGGCGATCTGCGCAACGAGAAAATCACCTATAAGGTCCGCGAGCATTCTCTTGCGAAAGTGCCGGTTCTCTTTGTGGTTGGCAAAAAAGAAGCAGTGCAGCGCACCGTCTCAATTCGCAGGCTTGGCTCGCAAGAGCAGGCCGTGATGGCCTTCGATGCGGCCCTCGAGGTGCTTGCCGAGGAAGCCAAGGCGCCAGATTTGAAGCGCGCTGAGCAGGAGCACACAATCGCAACCGCTTGATGTCCGGAGCGCCGGCCGCGGCCGGACACCCTGGGCCGCCGGCCCGGAACAGGCGGGTTCACCAAACCTCGCCAAAAGGCCGTAGTTCGAGCTCGAATGTCCAGGCCGACTTGCGCTGCCTCGTTAGCCAATAGACGGTCTCGGCGATAGCGCTCGGCTGAAGGAAAAATTCGGCCGGCTTATCAGGAAGCTGGCGGCGGGCCTGGGGCGAATCGACAACGCCGTCGATCACCACGAGCGCAACATGGATTCCAAGCGGGCCAAGGCTTTTTGCCATTGACTGCGCGAGGCTTCGTTGCGCGGCTTTGGCCGCGGCAAAGGCAGCAGTTTTTGCGCCGCCGCGCCGCGAAGCCGTCGCGCCGATGACGACAAACGCGCCCTCGCCCGCAGCTTTCATTTGCGGGATCACTTGCCGCGCGGCGAGAAATGCGCCAAAGGCATTGACCCGCCATGCGGATTCGAAATCCTCGGGGCTTGTCTCCTCGATGCTGCCCCAGATGCCTGTGCCGGCGTTGTAGATAAGAACAGTGACGGGTCCGAGATCCGAGTGAATTACATCAAACACACGCTTGATCGAAGCTGGATCGCTGACATCGCAGGCAAAAGCGCAGGCCGCAGGAAGTTCCCGCGCGAGTGCCTCAAGCGGGGCGGTGTTTCTCGCCAGGAGGGCCACCCTATAGCCTTCCTGCGCAAATTTCCGTGCGAAGGCGGCGCCGTTCCCCGCTCCTGCGCCGGCGATCACGCAAAGAGGCGCGGCCGTTGCGCCGTTCGGCCCATTGTTCACGAAACAAATCTCCTTGCAAACCCCTCGAACGGGAGTTCAGAAGTGTGGCGCCTCGCGGCCGCAGCGTCTCTTACCTCATTGCGGGCCTGCCGGCCCGGCGCAAGGTGCCGTGCGGCTGTGAGCTTTACCGAAATTCTTCTCTCCGTCCATGCAGCGGAACAGTCATGTGTATTGCCGGGCGCCGTTCAGGGCTGCCGGAGCAAAGCAGCGCCGCATGACATGATTACGATGGAGAGGGGCAATGAGAGCTGATAGGATCGTTGCCGCGTGTTTGGCGGCTATGGTTTATGCAGGCAGCGCCGGCATGGCCGAGGAGGACAAACCGGGAAAGGACGGAATTCCGCAACTCGACCATGTCTTCGTCCTCGTGCTGGAAAACCACGGGTTCTATCAAATCGTTGGCAACAGCAGCGCGCCCTTTATCAATCATCTCGCCAGCGAATATAATCTTGCAACCAATTACAACTCTGTATGGCGCCCCAGTCTTCCAAACTATCTTGCAACGATCGCCGGCGACTATTTCGAGGTTTCCGATAACAACGCTTCAACAATCAATATTCCGCCAGGACCCTGGAGTTTCCCAAATCCGACCATCGGCAGCCAGCTCGAAGCGGCCGGCAAGGACTGGCGGGATTATCAAGAAGACATTCCCGAGGCCGGCTCGGTTGTTGCGAATTGGCCCGGCGACTCAAACACTGGCAACCTCTATGCGGTGAAGCACAATCCCTTCCCCTATTTCGCTCCGCATCAATCTGCGGCTGAACTCGCGAAAATGGTCCCGCTGACGCAGCTCTTTTTCGACCTCGCCAGCGAGAGCGGCCCGGCGCTCTCCTATATCGTTCCCAATCAATGCAACGATATGCATAATCTCGGTAATAAGCTTAGCCCTTGCGCCAATTATAGCGACGATCAGATCGTCGCGCGCGGCGACCGCGAAGTCCAGTGGATCGTGACCTCGATCATGGCAAGCCCCTCTTGGCATAATGGAAAAAACGTGATCTTCGTCATATTTGACGAAGGAAAAGGAACGCCTCTTCAAGATAAGCTTGCTGCGATCGCCATCACAAACTATGGCAGGCGCCACATTCAAGATGATACTTATTACACCCACTATTCTCTTTTAAAGACGATAGAGGCGGGTTTTTCGCTCCCCTATTTGGGACATGCTGGCGATCCTGGAACCAAAACCATGGCGCCGATGCTATCTCCTTAAAGGGAAGTGTGCTTCAGGGCCGCTTGGCTCCGCTTGTTCCGGCGCGGCAGCCGCCCGGCGCAGGCGGCTGCCGTTCGGCTCGCCCTGCCTGAACAACTCTTTGAATTCTTCACGCAAAATAGTCTTCTGCACCTTCGCCATCGCATTGCGCGGCAGCTCCCGCGCAAATATCACCCGTTTGGGCACTTTGAACTTCGCGAGCCGCTCCGCGAGAGCCGCCTGCACGGAGCGCTCATCGAGGCGGACTCCGGGTTTGGTGACGGCAACGGCAATGACCGCCTCGCCGAAATCGCCGTGCGGCACGCCAATGACCGCGCTCTCGATCACGCCGGGAAGCGCGTTTATTTCGGCCTCGACCTCCTTCGGATAGACGTTGAGCCCGCCGCTGATGATAAGATCCTTGGCACGCCCGGCAATGTGAAGGTAGCCATCGTCATCGATCTTTCCGAGATCGCCGGTGATGAAGAATCCATCGGCGCGAAACGCCTGCGCTGTCTTTTCCGGATTGCGCCAGTACCCCATAAAGACATTTGGGCCCTTCACCTCGATGATGCCGGTTTCGCCTCTTGCGAGCGGCTTGCCCGTTTGCGGATTGGCGATGCGCAGCAGGACGCCCGGCAGCACTAAGCCAGCGCTCCCAGCCCTGCGTTCGCCCTCGCAAGGATTGGATGTGTTCATACCAGTTTCGGTCATGCCGTAACGCTCGAGGATCTTATGGCCTGTGCGCTCGAAAAAGGCGCGGTGGGTTTCCGCGAGGAGAGGCGCCGAGCCGGAGATGAAAAGCCGCATATGCGACGTTGTTTCGGGTGAAAGCTTATCCTGCCGTAACAGCCTCGTATAAAAGGTAGGCACTCCCATCAGAACCGTTGCCTGCGGCATCAGGCCGAGGCATTCTGCGGGATCGAACTTTGGCAGAAAGATCATTTGGCTGGCGCTGAAGAGCACCGTGTTGACGGCGACGAAGAGGCCATGCGTATGAAAGATGGGCAGAGCGTGGAGGAGCACATCGCGCCGCGAAAAGCGCCAGTAGGATACCAGCGTCTGGGCGTTTGAAACTAAATTATCATGCGTGAGCATTGCGCCTTTTGAGGGTCCGGTCGTGCCGGAGGTGTATAGGATTGCCGCGCAGTCGTCTGGCCCGCGGCTCGCGTCCTCGAAATCTGCTGTAGCCCTCAGCCGGGCGGAGAACGAACCCTCCCCGTCTTGCCCAAGCGTCTCGACCGCTTCTATTCCGGCGTTTGCTGCAATCGTGCTTAAGCCCTCCCGGCGCGCTGGATCGCAAAGGAAGACTTTTGGCCCGGCATCGGTGAGGAAATAAGCGACTTCCGAATCCGTATACGCGGGGTTGAGAGGGAGGAAAATGCCCCCGCACCGGATCGTGGCAAGATACAGGATGAGCGCCTGAGGCGATTTTTCGACCTGAGCAACGAGGCGGTCACCCGGCTGAAGCCCGAGCTCTTGCAGCGCCCGTGCATAACGTCCAGAGTGCGCCAGCATCTCTGAATAGGTCCATGAAAAGCCCGAAGGCGTCCTTAAGAAAGTGCCAGTTGCACGGGCGGGGGCGGCGTTGCGGACCGCGCGAAAAAAGTGATTGCTCGACATGGCCCGGGGATTGCCTCAAGTTGGGAAACTTTGGCACAGCAGGGGCCAGAACGGCAAGCGCATATCCATGAGGCGGAGCCCCCCGGGCGAGACTGGCGGCCGGTTCGAGGCCATTGGATCTGGCCTTGTGAAGCCGAGGCTTACTTTAGAAGCATTGTAATAACCCATTCTCGTCTTGTGCTTTATTTGCGGCCCGCCTAGATAAGTTGTGCTCATGCCGCGCATTGGTGTTGGTGATTGAATGATTGTGTGTTCTTGCAATGTGCTTTCCGATACGGACGTAAAGGGTGTAATTCATAGCGGCGCCTGCCCGCGCACTCCTGGTGCAATTTACAAATGCCTTGGCTGCAGGCCGAATTGCGGTCGTTGCCTGCCGACCTTGAACGCCCTCATTGGCGAGTCGGCGGCATCGCCTCAAGGAACGGGAGGCTCTTGTTCAGAGGCGAGGCAGCGCAGACGGGCGCTTTGCCCCGCTTAAAGCAGTTGGCGGGCAGCCGCTGCTCTTCGCCAAAGGCGCCAAATTGTCAGCCCGGGAAGTCAAGGCTATGATCCCGCTCCGGCAGAAAAGGCGCGCCCGCATCCAGGGCTGAAGACAATGGAGCTGCGAAATGAGAGGCGACGAGAGGGTTTTGGAATATCTCAACCGGAGCCTGCGTGCCGAGCTCACCGCGGTGAACCAGTACTGGCTGCATTACCGGATTTTCGACAATTGGGGCTACCGGGAGCTTGCCAAGAAGTGGCGCGACGAATCCATCGAGGAGATGCGCCACACCGACCGGCTCATCGCGAGAATCCTGTTTCTTGAGGGTTTCCCGAACCTGCAGGTCTTAGATCCGCTCCGGATCGGGCAATCCGTTGAAGAAATCATCCGCTGCGATCTTGCGCTCGAAATGTCTGCCCGGGCCCTCTACACTGAAGCGGCGGAATATTGCATTTCCGCCCATGACCGCGTGTCCAAAGAGCTTTACGACGATCTACTGATCGATGAAGAGGAGCATATCGACTTTCTCGAGACGCAGCTTGAGCTTATCAAGCAGCTCGGCGTCCAGCTCTATGCGCAGAGCCACGTCGGCGGCGTCTCGGATGATAGTCCGCAGTTCCCCTCGTGATTTCGCCGCGGCCGCGCGAGGCCTGGCCGCGGCGTTCTAGCAGCGCCCCTCCTCGAGCCGTTGGCGGCAAAAAATCTTCCCGGCTCAGCTTTGCCGGAAGCCCGGCCATTTCCCTGTCCCCCAAACCTCGTTCACGATTGCTCCAGAAAGAGAGGGAGGCCGGGCGATCGCCGGAAGACTTCCTGCCGCCGGGCTGAGGCGCCTCGCCTTGGCCACAGTACCGGCGATGGCTCCCTTTGCCTCCTGGCGCGCAGGCCCTGCGCGGAGCGCCTTCAGAAAACGCGCCGTCCACTCATGGATGCTATTGGCGTTAAGCACTCTCATGAGATCGGACCAGCGCTGCTTGCGCTCATCGAGAGGCATGGCAAGGCTCTTGCCAATCGCCTGGGCCGTCCCCTCGATATCATAGGGGTTGACGATCAACGCGCTCTTGAGCTCCTGCGCGGCGCCCGCGAACTGGGACAGCACCAGCACGCCAGGATCATCAGGGGACTGGGCGGCCACATATTCCTTTGCCACCAAGTTCATACCGTCGCGAAGAGGCGTGACGAGCCCAACCTTCGCGCTGCGGTAGAGGCCAGCGAGTGCTCTCCGCCCCATCGTCTTGTTAATGTACCTGAGCGGCGTCCAGTCGACGTCGCCAAACCGCCCGTTAATCCGGCCCACCTCCTCTGCGAGCTCGCGCTGCAAGAGAGCATACTCCGGCACTTCCGAGCGTGACTTCGGGGTGATCTGAAGGAGTGTCACCCGCTCCCGGGCGGCCCATGGCGAGCATTCCAGGAAGGCCGCAAAGGCTTCCATGCGGTGCTTCAGCCCCTTCGAATAGTCGAGCCGGTCCACGCCAATGATGAGAGGATGCCCGCTGAGGCTCGCGAGCGTGCGCTTCACCGTGGCAGTGCGCCCCGCGCCGCGCGCCTCCTTCGCAAACGCAGCAGTATCGATCCCGATCGGATAGGCCCGTACCGAGACTCTGCGGCCCGCAATCTCGCACCAGTCCCGCCCAAGGACCCGCCCCGCGCTGGCGGCCAGGATACAGTCTTGGAAATTGGCTGTATCGCCGTCCGTCTGGAAGCCCACGACATCGTAAGCCCCAAAAGCGCGCAGCAGGCGGTCATAGGCAGGAAGCGCGCTCGCCACCTCCGGCGGCGGCCACGGGATATGGAGGAAAAAGCCGATCCGGTTTTTGCACCCAAGCTCCCGCAGGAAGGCGGCAAGCGGAATGAGATGATAATCATGCACCCAGATCAGGTCGTCTGCGCGCAGCATCTGGCTGAGCTGGCGGGCGAACTGCTCATTGACGCGGAAATAGGCCGCGGCATGGCACCCTGACAGACAAGCAAGGTCGAGCCGGTAATGGCAAACCGGCCAAAGCGCGCGGTTGGCGAAGCCGTGATAATACTCGTCAACGTCGCGCCGCGAGAGGGCCGAGACAGCGAAAGTGATGGGCCCTTCTGTGCTGATCTGCGGGGCCTCGCCGCCGCCTTTGCTGGCTTCTCCCGACCAGCCGAACCACAAACCGCCGCGAGCCTTAAGGGCTTCCTCCAAAGCAACGGCAAGTCCGCCCGCCGACGGAGTGGAGCCGAGAGAGCGGGACGGCACCCGATTTGAGATAACCACCAGTCTACGATCCAATCGATCGCTCTTCTCGTCGGCAGCCTCCCTGCCGGGCCGGTATAGAAATTCAAGATCATCCATGGCCTCGAAGACCTTTTCTGAGCATCCCGGAACCTTCAACGCGGAAACTTGTGTTTAGTTGCAGGCCCGCTGACACCGTGCGGCGCACAATGCCATTCCAATAATGGCGCTCGATTTCAGCTTTATTTAAATCGGAACAACGGCAAAGGTAAGGCCTATCGTGGGGCAGCGGCTGCCTGATGGCACGAACCTTCCTCTCCGGGCCCGAAAGCCGGGCCAAAGGGCCCCGCTGCCTCAATTCCGGCGCTCCGGCTTGGGTGCTGGTCTGGAATACAACCCGCGCCGGGTACATATTTCGTGATTGCCGCCGCTCTATAGTTTGCCAAAAAGAACTCCTAGAGTTCTCTTGTCATGAGCAGTCAGACCCGGCAGTCTAGAAGACAGCTCCGCCTTCCTGACTTGCGCCCCTGGTTCCTCGCAGCAGCAGGTGTGTTCTTGTTCGGTTCTCAACCGGTCCGGACGGCGCCGTGCCCGCCCGGAAGCCTCGGCACGAGCCGGGTAATTGAGGTGGGCACTAATGGAGCGCTTGAGCTCGGGCTTAAGAGCTACCCTCAAACGCTTGCGCTCGAAGAGCGCGAAATTGTGCTGACGTTCGATGACGGGCCATCCGCCGCCACAACCGCTGCCATTCTCGATGCGCTTGCTGCGGAATGCGTCAAGGCAACTTTCTTTCTGATCGGCCGCAATGCCGAGGGGCTCCCAGCCTTAGTCAGGCGGGAGATCAGGGAGGGGCACACCGTTGGCCACCATAGCTACTCGCACCCCGCAGAGACTCTGCGCGGCTTGAGCTTACATGGGGCGAAAGAGGACATTTTGCGCGGCATCCGTGCCGTTGAGAGGGCCGGGTTCGGAGCGCCTAGCTGGCCGCCCAGAGTGCCCTTCTTCCGGTTCCCAGGATTCGCCGATACGCCCGCGCTCCTCGACTGGCTTGCAAGCGAGAGCATCGCGGTTTTCGGCACCGACGTGTGGGCATCTGACTGGGTGACAATGACGCCCGAAGCGGAGCAGGACCTGATCCTCAAGAGACTTGATGAGGCGGGCCGCGGGATCGTGCTCTTTCATGACACCAAAGAGCAGACGGCCGCCATGCTGCCGGTGTTTCTGCGGGAGCTCAAGGCGCGCGGCTACAAGATCGCCCATATCGTGCCGGGCGCGGAGCGGCCTCAGCTGCGGCAGGCCCCGCCCGGCTGGTTTTCCGAGACAGAAAAAATCATCACCCAGGTACTGGCGCGGGCGCGCCGGGCGGTCAAGCCCGGCGGCGGCGGGCAGAAGCCGGCCCCGGCCGGGGGCATGGGCCAAGCGCCCGCGGGGGACCAGAAATAAAGGCGCCCAAACGATGGTTGGTGTGGTGCGGCCAAGAGGACTCGAACCTCCACTGGTCTCCCAACTAGCACCTCAAGCTAGCGCGTCTACCAATTCCGCCATGGCCGCGCTGGTTCGCCCAAAAGGGGCGCCGCACTGGGCCCGTCTAGCAAATCGAGGGGCGAGTGGCAAGGCGGGGGCGGCCAGGCCCGGAGGGTAGAAGGCGCGATTTTGCCTATGTTTGACGAGGCATACCTTGCCGTACCTCTTACGGCTGCTATTCCGGCGAGGCAGGTTTGAGCCTGTCTAGGACGCAAGCCCCCTTCGAGACCCATGCCTTCTGACAACTGCCGGCTTAGGGCAGGATGGCACGGCGGCCAGCCGGCCGAATGGCGGGTCTCGGCCGGGCTCGTCCCCTATGCGGAGGCGGTTGCCTTCATGCAGGCCCGGGTGGCGGCCATTGCCGCGGGTGAGGCGCCGGAACTGGTCTGGCTCCTCGAACATCCGCCGCTTTACACGGCAGGAACATCCGCGCGGTCATCGGATCTTTTGGAGCCGCGCTTCCCGGTTGTTAAAAGCGGGCGCGGCGGCCAGCTCACCTATCATGGGCCGGGCCAGCGGGTGATTTACGTCATGCTCGACTTGAACCGGCGCACGCCGGATCTACGCGCCTTCGTCTGCGGCCTCGAGGGCTGGATCATTGCGGCGCTCGCACGGCTTGGCGTGGAGGCGCGCCGCCGCAAGGGCCTCATCGGCGTCTGGGTCCCGCGCCCAGAGAAGCCGCACGGGCCCGGCGGTGAACTGGCGCACGACAAGATCGCCGCGATTGGCATCAGGGTGCGGCACTGGGTGAGCTTCCACGGCGCCGCGCTCAATGTCATGCCCGATCTTTCCCATTACTCCGGCATCGTGCCCTGCGGAATTTCGGCTTCGCATCTTGGCATCACGAGCCTGCGCGAGCTTGGGGTCAAGGCCAGCATGGGCGAAGTCGACGAGGCGCTGCGCCGGACGTTCGAGTGCATTTTCTGATAAGGTGCCTTTTGACTGAGGCGGGTGGACAGATGTCATAGACCGCTAAACACAAGCCGGGGGCAACATGGAAGAATTATCAAGCAAAGCGCGCGTGAATGCGCGGATGCAAATCGTGGAGGAGCACATCCGGCTCGAGAATTTGCACGATCTCGAGGGCATTCTTAGCACCTTAGGCCAGGACGCGCGCTACGATGACGAGCCGTGGGACGATCATCGCATTGGCCGCGATCAGGTCCTGCTTTATTATCAGGAGATCTTCTCGGCAGCACCCGATCTTCGCATAGAGGTGCAAAGCCGCTTTGCAGCCGATGAAGCAATCATTCTGGAGGTGATCATCAGCGGCACCCATATGGGCGCCTGGAGAGGCTTGCCGGCGACTGGAAGGCGGATCAGCTTTCCTCTGTGCGGGATTTTCACCTTCGATCCGCAGAACCGGATCTTAGGCGAGAAGATTTACTATGACCGGGCGACCCTTTTGAAGCAGCTCGGCATTTTCCGGGAGCCGGCAACTGCCCTTGGCCGCTTGTCAACCGTAATCAATCATCCATTGATGATCGGGCGGATCCTCGGCCACAACGTTCTGCGGTATCTGCGAGGCGCAGCTCGCTGAAGCTCGCACGGGCGCAAAAGGCGCCGGCAAAAGCTCCAGAGGCGGCCCGCGGCGCCTTCGGGCCGCAGGGCGATTTCACTGGGACTCACGGGCAACAGACCGCGCGGGAGGCAATGGGAAGAATCGGAGCTGCAGAAACTCTTGTCTGTTCTAAGGGCTGCCTTGGCTGATGAGAGTGATTTTGAAGAAAGAGGCTAAGAGCTCGTGCATGCGGTACACGGCTGCGAATTTGGTTTCGCAGCATTTTCCGCAGCCAAAGGGATTGCTGTTGCTGGCTCTGCAAGCAAGCGCCGCCCCGCGTTAATCGATAAGCTGCGTTGGCTTGGCCAATGCGCATCCCCTGACCAGAGGATGCGAGGCGAGGAACTATTCCCTAAGCTGATTATCGTCTCGAAAATTTATGAGGCACATGCCGTTAGCGGGTAGCACCCTTACTTGCGCTCGAGAGTGCCATAGAGTGCCATGCCTATAATCAAAACATTTTGGGGTGCCTTCTGACCTTAAGCACTGCCCGCTTTGCCGTTCTTAACAAAATAGCAAACCTGAGGAGCTCTAGAATGACATCGAAAGATAATTACAGCCGCCCGATGACTCGGCAGGAAATTGAGGCCCTCCGTGCCATAAAGGCAACCAAGGAAAATCAGCATCTGCGTCCCAAATTCGTTTCCGAGAGTCGATATATTTATGTTCCTGCCGGGATTGAGCTTGCTCCTAAGGTAAAGGTCGAGCGAATCGATGATAGGCCAGACGGACAAATCCTATGGAAGATCGGAATCGAAATCGGCGCTGGCGTGACTCCCGGGTTTCCGATGGGAAATACAGTTCAGAGGCATGAGCGGACAAATACATTCGGAAAGATCTCCCATCTTCCTTCGTACCGGCCTGAATGGATGAATGTTAACTTCGTTCCTAGAACAGGAGCGCCGCCAGCGGAGCCGAAGATCCGTGATAAAAAAGGGCGCAAAGTCAAACCTCTCACCGTGTTCCCAGGCGACTCACGGCATATTCTGTTCGACACGAGTTGGCCATGGGTTTTAAGTGGCAAGATTATCAATAGCGATGGCAAGTCGGGATCTGGCGTGCTCATCGGTGACAGGCTTGTCCTCACGGCTCGTCACGTTATGCCTTGGACCAGCGTTGCGTCCGGCAATTGGTGGATGAAATTTACTCCGCATTATTTCGATGGCACAGAGCCGTTCGGATCTTCATTCGTAAGCGATGCGCGGCACTACGATCTCGACGATACGGATTTTAATCTAGCGCACGACTATGCGGTGTTGAGGCTATTCGAGCCCTTGGGCCACCGGCTTGGCTTTCTCGGAACAACTAGCTTCGATGACAATTGGAGAGGCCTCAACGTGTGGTCAAACATTGGTTATCCGTTTGATGCCGGTGGTGGAGAGCGCCCGGCTGTACAGAACTACCAACCGATGGAAGATGACTACGAGGATGATGATGGGCAGACTCTTGAAACGGAAGCCAGTTTGAATCACGGCAATTCTGGAGGCCCATTCTTCGCCTGGTTCGAAAACGGCACTCAGGTACGCGCCTGCGGTGTTGTGTCGTCTGAGGTGAGTTTCAACGGCGACGCGGACAACTCAGTGTCCGGCGGGGATAACCTGGTCAACTTAGTTGACTGGGCACGAGCGAACTGGCCGCTATAGGGCTCGAAGAAGAAAAGGTCAAAATAGCGTGACGGCGGCAACAGCGTTGCGAAGAGCGAAGCGGCGAAGTCAATCCAATAGGCTCGCAAGGCTTGGATTGCTTCCCGCTTGGTGAGCTTGCGGCCGCTATAAGCATTAGCAAGCGCTGCCGTTCATTCGCATCCTGTTCCCCGCGGTTCCGCGGCCTCAAATCCGGCGTCTTCTCGAAGAGCCTACGGTGCTGGCCACTGCATAGCGGCCGGCCATTCATGCGGCGTGCTCGCATGAAGCGCTTGCGTGCCGCGCTCTTGCGGCGCCTGAGTTTGCAAAGGCTTCAGCCCTTCCGGCCGGTTATGGGGGCCGTCGTGAGCCAAGCGCACAGTGCGCTCCCCAGAGCCACGCAAGCTGAGACGAGCATGACGACCCGAAAGGTTTGGACGAAAGACTCACTCAGCGCCCGTTCGACGGCTAGCCGCTGCTCTCCTTGGACCTGCGAAGGCATCTGCGCCCCGGCGAGCTTTGCGGCCTGCGCTTTCAACGAAAGCCGGACTTCGGACGCAACCTGCAAATCATTTAGGCGCGCGTCGAGCGCGGATCCGAAATTCCCGGCGGCAACAGCCCCAAGCAGCGCGACCGCGAGCATCGCGCCGATCCGGGAGATGGCGTTGTTGACCCCTGATGCCGTACCAGCGCGCTTGTCCTCGACGGAGCCCATGACCGTTGTGGTGAGGGGCGCCACGCTGACCGACATGCCCAGCCCGAGGACCGCCATGCCTGGGAAGAACGCCGCCCAATACGATCCGCTAAGGCTTGAGGAGGCCAATAGGGCGAGCCCCGCCGCGGCGACCGTCGGGCCGATGGTCAGCGGCAACCTCGCGCCGTAATGCTCGACGAGCCCGCCGGACCAGCGGGATAGACCGCCCATGATCAACGTGAACGGTAAGAAGGCGGCGCCCGCGAGCGTGGCTGAATAGCCGTGGACCTGGATCAGATCGAAGGGCAGGAAAAAGAAGGCGCTGCTCAGCGCGAAATAGAGGAGCAGGGTCATCAGATTGGCCCCGCTGAAGGCCGGCGAACGAAACAGGCCGAGCGGCAACATGGGAGAGGGGCCGCGCGCCTCGGACCAGATGAAGGCAGCGATTAAGATTGCGCTCGCCAACAGCGGCCCGGATACTAAGAGGTCCGTCCAATGTGGTTCGGACATTGCCGTCAGCGCGTAAGCCAATGTCAAGAGCCCGGCCGTCACCAGGAAGGCGCCCCGCCAGTCGATGGCCGCGCCTTCAGACTGATCGCGGCTCTCGGGTAGGCGGCCAAACGCGATACCAAGCGTGCTCAGAGCGATCGGCACGTTAATGAAGAAAATCGCGCGCCACGACAGGGTATCCGCCAGCCAGCCCCCGAGCACCGGTCCGAGTGCTGTGGTGATCGCCGAAAATCCAGCCCAGGTGCCGATCGCTTTGCCTCGTTCTTCGGCCGGGAAAGCCGCGCTGATAAGCGCAAGACTGCCCGGAACCAGCAGCGCCCCGCCGGTGCCCTGAGCAATTCGCGCGGCGACCAAAACTGTGGTGCTAGGCGCCAACCCGCAGGTGATGGACGCGGCTGTGAAGACTGCAGCTCCCAAGGCGAAAACGCGGCGGCGTCCAAAGTGGTCGCCGGCCGAACCTCCAACCAGGATCAGCGCGGCCAACATGACCGTGTAACCGTTGACGATCCACTGCGCTGCTTGAACGGACGCGTTCAGATCGGATTGAATGCGCGGCAGCGCGACGTTGACTGCCGAGCCATCGATGAACGCCATGCTCGAGCCAAGGACCGCTGCGGCCAACACCCATGGCTTCGCGCGATTCGCACAATCTGCCGTAGCCGCCGCGGCCCGAATAACGCCCTCGTCGCACGGCGCCCGTCCCAAATTGATCATTGGCTAGATGGCGATTCCAACGGCATTCGATCCATTTGGCAGCCTTGAATGGCTGCCGGCCGCAAAAGAGAGCTGGAGCGGTCAAGTCCGGTCAAGAGCCTCTTGGGGACTGAGCCGCAGCTCCGGAGTCTTTTCGAAAAGCCGGCGGTGCTCGCCCACCGCATAGCGGTCGGTCATTCCGGCGATATAGTCGCAGACCGTCCGCGCCCGGCGCGCTTCGCTTGTCGCGGCAAGCGCAAGCGCGGTCCATTCAGGCGGCAAGCGATCTGGCTTTTCGAAAAAACTCGCAAAGAGGCCGCGCACGATGATCCCTGCGCCCTCGCGCACATGCGCCAAGCGCTCGTGCCGGTAAACATGAGAACGCAAGAAATTTCTGATCGCGTGTTCGGCGCGGACCGCGGCGCGCGAGAATCCGATGACCGGCATGCTCAGCGCGCGCAGATCGTCCGCGCTCGCAACCCCCGATTCTTCGATCCGCCGCAGGCTTTCGGCGATTGCGTCCTCGATGAAAAAAGAAATCACCCGCCGCACGAGCTCGTGAATGGCGCGCGCCTCCTCAAGGCCTGGATAGAGCGTTTCAATCGCCCCGCAGATTTTGCGCAGGGGATCGGCCTCCGCGAGCTCCTCAAATCTGATGAGGCCCGCGCGAAGCCCATCGTCGAGATCGTGCGCGTTATAGGCGATACCATCGGCAAGCGCGGCTGCCTGCGCCTCGGCGCCCGCAAAGTGATGGAGCTCAAGATCTTGGACCACATTATGTTCGAGAATGGCCGCCGGAAGCCCGCGCCTTTTTTGTCCGGCGGCCTTCCCGCCGGCGCCGAGCAGCGGCCCGTTGTGCTTAACAAGCCCTTCCAGAGTTTCCCAGGTCAGGTTCAGGCCATCGAAGGCGGGGTAACGCCGCTCGAGTTTGGTGACGATCCGGAAAGCCTGGGTGTTGTGATCAAATCCCCCGTAAGGCGCCATCATCTCGGCGAGGACCTCCTCGCCGGTGTGGCCGAATGGCGTATGGCCGAGATCGTGCGCAAGCCCGAGCGCCTCAGCAAGATCATCGTCGAGCCCAAGCGCGCGTGCGAGCGTGCGCGCGATTTGCGCGACTTCCAGCGAATGGGTTAGGCGCGTGCGGTAATGATCGCCCTCATGCGGAACAAAAACCTGGGTCTTGTGGGCGAGCCTGCGGAAGGCTGTCGAATGGATGATGCGGTCGCGGTCGCGCTGGAACTCCGAGCGGGACGGGGAAGGCGGCTCCGGGAACAGCCGGCCGCGGCTTTCTGCCGACTTTGCGGCATAGGGCGCACGCATGAGGCTTGGACCCGTGGCAGCGTGCTCCCCGGCCGGCATTGAAGGACCTCCTGCCGCGCTTCCGATTGCAGCGCCGCGCCGCCTGGCATATCTATTGAGTAGATGCAAGGGCAAGCGGCAGCATGCGCAGCCAAGGGCCCTGTGCGGCGGACCCTCTCAAAATCTGGAGTTGGAAATGGCTCAAACCCCGGTTGAGCTGACCGAAAGCGCCGCCGGGCAGATCGGCGAAATCTTGAAGAGCGAGCCGGAGGGCTCCTTTCTGCGCATCGGCGTCGAGGGCGGAGGGTGCTCGGGCTTCAGCTATACCTACAGCATCGCCCGCGATCTCGCGCCAGACGACCTCGTGGTCCGGCGCGGCGCGGCTGTCGTCGCGATCGATGCGGTGTCGCTCGATTTCCTTCGAGGGTCGAAGATCGATTTCATCGACAATTTGATGGGCCGGATGTTCAAGATCGACAATCCGCGCGCAACTGCCTCCTGCGGCTGCGGAACAAGCTTCGCGGTTTGAGTGTTGATGGCGCGGCGCCGCTCCTCCGCTCATCAATAATACCGGTGATGCCTGTAAGGGGGATGCCGGTAATAATGGTGATGGCCCCGGTAGTAATAATGGCGGTGGTGCCCCGAGCGATGATAGTACCGCGGGTGGAGTCCCAGGGCTCCGTTCACGCCGCCCACCGCGCTGCCGACAGCACCGCCCACCACCGCGCCGAGCGGACCGGCGGCCCGGCCCCCTTGCGCAGCGCCTTGCTGCATGCCCCCGAAGACGCCTTGGGCGTGAGTCACGGCAGGCATGGCAAGCAAAGCCGCGGCGGCAGCGAATTTCAACATCTTGAGCATCTCTGGCCTCCAAGTTAGAGCCGCTACCGGCTCGGTTGTGCTCCTGAGCTTACCCGGAGATTGAAGTTTTCAGGTCTAGGCGCGCGAGCGGGGCACTTGCGCGCACGCAAATGTCCCGCAGCACTTCGCCTCAGTCGATCACCTGGACGACCTCGCGCGATCTGGGTTCGACCAGCACCACCTCGTCATTTACGACGGCATAGCGATAGCTTGGGGCTACGCCAAACTCCCGCGGCACCGGATAGAACACGACCTCCGGCGGCAAGACCACGCCGACGCGCGGCTCAAACCTAGGCACAAAAACAGAGCGGTGCTCGCGAATCACATATTCGCGAAAGCGGGGCGCCATATCGACGCCGAGCAAGCCGCCGACCGCTCCGACGGCGCCGCCAACGGCTCCGCCAACCACACCGCCGACCGGACCGCCAACGGCTGCTCCTTCCTCGGCGCCGCGCTGCGCGCCTTGGGGAATCCCCTGTGCCTGGGCGGTAATAGACGAGGCGGCCAAGCCCATGACAACGGCTATGCCAAATGTTTTCCGCATCGGGTTCTCTCCGTGCTGTTAGCTTGGTGTGCTAAACCCTTGGTGTTGGCCCGGGGTTCCATCACGCCGCGCCCCGGGCGGCAAAGGCAAGGCCACGATTTCGTGAGTGCGCGTGCCACGCAAATGCCATTTTTGTCCGGCGCCGCCATTGCCTTGGGCGGTTGCGGAGTTTCATGAGGGGTGATAGGCGCGGCCATGACCATCCGTTTGCACAAGGGCGATTTGCCCGAAGATGCGGGCTTTGGCGAATTCGCCGCGATCGACACCGAAACTCTGGGCCTTGTGCCGCAAAGAGACCGGCTTTGCGTCGTGCAAATCTCGCGCGGCGATGGCTCGGCCGACGTTGTCCAAATCGCGTCCGGCCAGACGCGCGCCAAAAACATCGAGCGGCTCCTCGCCGATCCGGGCATTACCAAGCTCTTTCACTTCGCCCGTTTCGATCTAGCGATTTTGTTCAAGACTTTTGGCGTGATGCCTGCCCCCGTGTATTGCACCAAAGTCGCTTCAAAGCTTGCGAGAACCTATACTGACCGCCATGGGCTCAAGGATCTCACGCGGGAGCTGCTCGGTATCGAGCTATCCAAGCAGCAGCAATGTTCCGATTGGGGTGTTGAGGCGCTTTCCGAGGCGCAGCTCAACTATGCAGCGTCAGACGTTCTTTATTTGCACGCTTTGCGCGAGCGGCTCGATGTCATGCTGAGACGCGAGAACCGTCTTGATCTCGCCAAGGCCTGTTTCGAATTCTTACCGGTCCGCGCCCGCCTCGATCTCTTGGGCTGGCAGGAGGACAACGATATTTTCGCGCATTAACCGGGCGCGGCGATTTAACACCCGGTTTCCGGATGGCGCTTAACGATGTCTAAGATCAGGTTCGGATTTGTTTTCTGGGCATAGGCCCGTTTCCGCTCCATCTTTAATGCGCTATGCGCCGGTGCTTGCAATGGATCGGAAGCTCGTTCTTCCAACGTGGGCGGCGGCTGCGGCCTGCGCGTCAATTTGAGGCCGTTGCCACGCAAAGCCTGCCCGTCATCAATCCGCAACGGCGAGGCGGGCCCGGATATCCTCTTCACCCCAGCTTATGATGACATTGTGACTCCGGGCAAAGACCGGGCGCAGAATCGGTGCAAATACCCTCATCCAGGGTTTCGTGACCTCCACGTTCCAGTCATACTGAACGCGGGTTCCCATGCCCGGTGGCTGTAATGTCCAGCGGCCTACGCCTTCGAGTTCACCCGGCGCCCGGCCTTCGATGACGGACATTGGCTCGACGCGGGTTGTGCGCGTTTCGAAGGCAAGCTCATAGGGCAATGCCGTTTTCCAAGTTAGCCTTTAGACCGCGCCGAGACCGCTTGCGTCCCCTTCGTGGCGCAACTCGGCTTTCCTCACTGCCCGCCACCACAGTGGCCACTCCTCGACTTTCGTTCAAGCTGACCATACGCGCTCGGCCGGGGCATCGAGACTCCACCCGGTGACAAGGTTTAACTGTTTCGATGTCATGTGGAATTCCGTCTTAGACCACTCAAGGCAAGGCTGCGGCAGGTGCTAGCTGAAATAGGCTTCGAGGAGGGTGGCATAAATTCCCGCCAAGGCGTCGAGCTCGGCGAGCGGCACGCGCTCATCGACCATATGCGCCATGGTCCCAACGAGCCCAAATTCCACCACCGGGCAGTAATGCCGGATGAAGCGGGCATCAGAGGTTCCGCCCGTGGTTGAGAAAACGGGCTTGCGGCCGGTTTTCTTCTCGACAGCGGCGGCAACGAGCCTCGTGAAATCGCCGGGCTCCGTTAAGAATGCAAGAGCATTGCAAGCCTCGCAGGTGAGGGAAAAGCGCGCTCCTTGCGCCGCCTTGTCGAGCCTCCGCCTGAGCTCGCCTTCGAGCGCTTGGGGAGTCCAAAGGTCATTGAAGCGGATATTGATCTGTGCACGCGCGGAAGCGGGGATGACATTGAAGGCGGGATTGCCGACGTCGACCGAGACGATCTCGAGATTCGACGGTTCGAAATGGGCTGTCCCGTGGTCGAGCGGCTCGGCGATCAATGCTTGAAGCTGCCGCAAGAGCTTCGGAATGGGATTATCCGCCCGCTTGGGGTAAGCGGCGTGACCCTGGCGGCCTTCCACGACGAGAGTGGCATTGAGCGAGCCGCGCCGGCCAATTTTGACCGCATCACCCAGCGCTTGGGCGCATGTCGGCTCACCGACAAGGCAATGATCGAGCCGCTCGCCCCTTTCAAAAGCCCAGCGAAGGAGCTTTTCCGTGCCGTTGATGGCCGGGCCTTCCTCATCGCCGGTGATCAGCAAGACAATGGAACCTTTGTTCAGTCCGCGCGCGGCAAAAGCGCAGGCCGCCGAGGCGAAGGCGGCGATGGCTCCTTTCATGTCGACGGCGCCGCGGCCCCAGAGGGCACCGCCGGCGATCTCGGCGGCAAACGCATTGAAGCTCCATTTCGCCGCATCGCCGACGGGCACCACGTCGGTGTGGCCGGCAAAGGCCAGGACCGGGGCGCTTGTGCCGAACCGGGCATAAAGATTGTCGACATCGGGCGTTCCCGCTTCAGAGAAGATGAGCCGCTGCGTGGCAAATCCTGCCGCGCCCAGTACCTCTTCCAGGATGCCGAGAGCGCCGCCATCGTGCGGCGTGACAGACGGGCACTGCACTAGGGCCCGGCACAGCTCAACAGGCGAGGTCAGCATGGCAAGTTGCTTCCGTGCTTCGATGGCGGCAATCTAACCCGTTTTCCGACCAGGCGGGACTCCTTTCGGATCATCATAACTCCTTAACCTGGTTTATTTTTATAAAGGAGATCCGGAGCAATTGAGCGCGTCCACAGTCAGCGCAATTCGCGATAAGCAGGAAAAATAGGTCATGGCGCATAGGGCTTTTTTTCGCTCGGCTAGGTCCTTGGCGAGATCGTTAGCCCTGCTTCTTTTTGCTGGCCGGCACGTCTTAATCGCTGTGGCCGTCCTCCCGCTCGGGCTTGCGGCCAGCGCTCCCGCCTGGCCAGAGCCCGCACCGGCGAGGCCGGCCGCGAAAAGAGCCGATGTGGAGGGAAGCGGCGAGCGCGCGAAGCTCATCTTCACGCTGTCTGCTCCGGTCGAAGCCAATGGCTTTGTGCTCGCCGAGCCCGACCGGGCAGTCATCGACTTGCCCCAGACCGATTTTGACCTCGATCCTGAGGCCGGCCGGTCCTCCCCGCGGCAGAAAGGCGGGCTCATTGCTTCCTTCCGGTTCGGCCAGCTGGAGCCAGGCAAATCGCGCATCGTTATCGACCTCGCGAGCCCCGCACGCATCGTGCGCACGGAATGCGAGACGAGTGAAACCGATGGTAACACTCGCCTCGTCATCGAGCTGGCCAAAACTGAAGCGTCTGCCTTCCGCATGGCTGTCCAAGCTGCGCGTGCTCAACTGACGGCCTCTGCGCAAGCCAAGAATCTGCAAAGGCCAGCCTTAAGCTCAGCAAAGCCGGTCGTTGTCCTGGATCCTGGGCACGGCGGGATCGACCGGGGTGCGATGATTAAGGGCCTTGTCGAAAAGGAGCTTGCTTTGGAATTCGCGAAGGCTGTGGCAGACAAGCTTGCTGCCGGCGGGCACTTTAACGTGATCCTGACCCGCCAGGATGACCGCTTTGTCTCGCTTTCGGAGCGCGTGCGGACCGCCAGGGAAAGCAATGCGGCTCTATTTGTTTCAATTCATGCCGACACCATCTCCGAGGCGTCCGATGTCTCTGGAGCGACTGTCTATACTCTTTCTGACCGCGCATCCGACGCCGAGGCCGCGCGCGTAGCCGAAAAGGAAAACCAGTCCGATGCGGCGGCCGGGCTCGATAGCGCTGAACAAGGCGCCGAAATTTCTGAGATTTTGTTTGACCTTACCCGGCGCGAAACGAGAGCCTACAGTCATCTCTTTGCGCACTCATTGATTAATTATTGGCGCTCTGCGGGGCGGTTGAACAAAAATCCCCGCCGTTCGGCTGGATTTAAAGTCCTCAAAGCTCCGGATGTCCCGTCGGTCCTGCTCGAACTCGGTTATCTTTCCAACAGGAGTGACCACGACGCCTTGCGTTCGCTTGAATGGCGCGAGAAGGCCTCAAGACAGGTCGCGGCGGCTATCGAAGCCTATTTTTCGGCCCGCGATGCCAATCAGTCCATGAGCAAGGCCCGCCCCGCACTCTCACCCTTGGGTTCCCTCGGGCGCGCCCAGCCTTGAGCAGCGGCCAAAAGATCGTTGCGTTTCTTTTTGCCGGCAAGCGCCCTTCGTTCCCCTTGCTTGCCCGAGCCCTGCCTGGCCGGTAAGTTGGCCCAAATTCCAACACAAAACGGCCGCAAGGCTAGGACTTCATTAAGGAGGTGAGCAAGGAGGGCAGCCCTGCCCGCGGCCGGCCGAAATGAGTGGAGGCCCTTTTATGCCTGAGGGCGGGCGTGCCTTTATTTGGCTGGATTGACGCTGCCATATCATTCATAAACAGCCTTCGAGCTTTAGCTTTGCAGTCGATGATCATCAATATCTTCGCCGGCCCGAGCGCCGGAGAGCGCGAGGCCTGACCGCATGAGGCATCTTGCCCGTTTTTTCGGCTTTATTTTTGCCACTGGCGCAATCCTATTCGTCATAGCGGCCTCCGCGGCAGGTCTGCTGGTTTGGAAATTTGAGCGCGATCTGCCCGATTATACCGCGCTTAAGGACTACGAGCCTCCGGTCATGACGCGCGTCCATGCGAGTGATGGCTCGCTGATCGCCGAGTATGCGCGCGAGCGGCGCCTCTACTTGCCGAGCGCGGCGATCCCGCCGCTTGTTAAAGATGCATTCATTTCTGCCGAGGATAAAAACTTTTACACGCACGCGGGCATCGACCTTGAAGGGATCTTGCGGGCTCTCATCGTCTTCGCCCAGGGGGACAAACATATCCAGGGCGCTTCGACGATCACGCAGCAAGTGGCTAAGAATTTTCTTTTAACCAACGAGCGCTCGTTCACCCGGAAAATACGGGAAATACTCCTCGCTTTCCGGATTGAAGCTGCCTACTCGAAGGAAAAAATCCTCGAACTCTATCTGAATGAAATTTATCTCGGGCTCGGGAATTACGGCGTCGCCGCGGCGGCACTCAACTATTTCGGCAAGTCCGTCCATGAGCTTACGGTCTCGCAAGTAGCCTATCTCGCAGCGCTGCCGAAAGCCCCCAACAACTACCATCCGTTTTTAAAGCGCGAGCGCGCCATCGAGCGGCGCAACTGGGTCATCGACCGCATGGTCGAGAACGGCTATCTTACCCGCGAGCAGGGGGAGAAAGCCAAGGCCGAACCGCTGGGCGTTAACCCGAGGACTCTTTCCCCCAACGCCTTTGCTGCCGGTTATTTTGCCGAAGAGATCCGGCGCGAGCTGATCGAGCGCTATGGCGAAAAGAAGCTCTATGATGGCGGCCTTTCCGTTCGCAGCACCCTCGATCCCAAGATGCAGCTCATGGCAAGGCGGGCGCTTGTCGATGGCCTTGTCCGCTATGACGAAGCGCACGGGTTTCGCGGCCCCATGCGGCACGTCGATATCAGCCAGGACTGGGGGCCGCCGCTTGCCGATATTCCGGCGCTTGGCGACGTTTCCCCATGGCGGCTTGCCGTCGTCCTCGACACGAACGAGAGCAGCGCCCGGATTGGCTTGCAGCCGAAACGGGAGAAATCCGGCGAGGTCGAGCGTGAGCGGATCACAGGCACGCTTGCCACGATCGGGCTGCGCTGGAGCCGGACGGCGGGCGCACAGTCGTCGCTGTCGCCGGGCGACGTGATCTACGCCGAGCCTATCGACGGGAAACCTGGGCAATACAGGCTGCGCCAAATACCAGAGGTGAGCGGCGCTATTGTTGTCATGGACCCCTACACGGGGCGCGTCCTTGCGATGGTCGGCGGCTTTTCCTTCGACCAGTCGGAGTTCAACCGCGCGACGCAGGCCATGCGCCAGCCGGGCTCCTCGTTTAAGCCTTTTGTATACGCAACTGCGCTCGACAATGGCTATACGCCCTCTTCGATTATCCTCGATGCTCCGATCGAAATTGATCAAGGACCCGGTCTTGGCGTGTGGCGGCCGGAAAACTTTGAAGGCACCTCAAGCGGGCCGCACACCTTGCGCTATGGCGTCGAACACTCGATCAATCAAATGACCGTGCGGCTTGCGCGCGATGTCGGCATGCCGCTGATTGCCGAATATGCAAAGCGCTTTGGAATCTATGACGATCTGCCGCCCTACCTCGCCATGTCCCTTGGGTCGGGCGAAACGACCCTTTTGCGCCTCACGACCGCGTATTCAATGCTCGCGAACGGCGGAAAAAAGATAAAGGCGACGCTGGTTGACCGCATTCAAGACCGCTGGGGCCATACAATCTATCGTCACGATGAGCGGGTCTGCGAAGGGTGCGACGCGCAAGAGTGGCATAATCAAGACGAGCCGAGGCTCATCGACAAGCGCGAGCAAATCCTCGATCCCCTGACGGCTTATCAAATCACCTCTGTCATGGAAGGCGTCATCCAGCGCGGCACCGGCCAGGCAATCAGAGAAGTGGGTAAGCATTTGGCTGGTAAAACGGGCACTACGAACGATGCCAAGGATCTTTGGTTCATCGGTTATTCGCCCGATCTCGCTGTCGGGGTTTTCATGGGCTACGATCAGCCGCGCTCGCTCGGAGGCTCGGCCCAGGCAGCCCATTATACGGCGCCGATCTTTCGAGATTTCATGAAGATGGCGCTCGCCGGGAAGCCCGATATCCCATTCCGTGCGCCGCCTGGCACTAAGCTGATCTGGGTCAATGTCAAAACGGGAATGCGCGCGAGCGCCAATTCGCCGGGCGCGATTCAGGAGGCATTTAAGCCCGGCACGGCGCCGCCTGATACCTACGCCATCGGCGATGCAGGGCCGCGGATGCAATTGGTCAATCCCGATGCCGATCATCTCGTGGGGACAGGCACCGGCGGGCTTTATTAGGCTGTTCTCCCGGCACAGCGGTTGCTCTGAAACTGAGAATGCTCGCCGCGGCTCAATTCCAATCGCTTCCCGGCGACCGCTGCCCTGCACGCCGCCGGGCAGTCCTGTCAAGGAGCCGCACTTAGCAGTCTATGGCTAGCTTGATTTCCTCCTCGAAGGGGCTTAACCCGGAGCACCTAATGTGGTATGATAAATACTGTCCACGCTCAGGTAAGCGCCGGAGATCCCATCATGAGATCGAGCAACCTGCTCCTTCTTATCTTTCTGGCCGCCGTTTTTCCGTCATCCCCTCTCGGCGCGCAGCAAAACCCGAGCCAAGCTCGTTATTGGGCGGTCAACGGATCAACCAAGCCAATTCCTTATGCCGCACCATCCTATATTTGCCGGACGGACTATTTCGTTGCTCCGAATGGCAATGATGCAAATTCCGGCTCGGCCGCTGCTCCTTGGCAAACTTTGTCCCACGCTATCTCTGTGCTCTCCAATGGAAAGGCGGAGGGCGGCGTGTGCGTCAACGCCGCGCCCGGCACTTACATAGAGAGCGTTCGCCTTTCCGAGCTCAATGGCAGCTCCGACAGCCCCGCCGGTTACCTTGTGTTCCGTTCGTCAATGCTGCACGGCGCCACTCTGCAGGAGCCGTACACGAGCGTTGGCACCTACAAATCAACGGTCGACATCGAGAATTCGCACTTTGTCATCTTCGACGGGTTTAACGTCATCGGCTATCCGAGTATCCCTTTTGCCGGCGAGCACGGTTTTTATGCAATCAATTCGCACCACATCAGGTTCCTGAACAATATCGTACACGATGTCGGCGGCGGCGGGATCGTGACCGCATATTCCGATTACGTCGAGGTTCGGGGTAATGTCATACACGGCACCTCATGCTGCAACCGGTTTGGTGCCAATTCCATTTCCGATTGGGAGCCGGTGGCGATCGACACGAGACCGGGCTTTCACAATGTATTCAGCGGGAACATCATCTTCGGGAACTCCGAAGGGCCGGACGGCAAGTTTCCGCACACAGAAGGTCACGGGATCATCATCGATCGAGCGCGTGAGGGACCTTCCGGCAGCTATCCGGCGGCAACTCTCGTCGAAAATAATCTCATCTACAACAACGGAGGGGCGGGCATTGCGGTGTTCATAAGCAACAATGTCGTAGTGCGCAATAACACGGTATTCAATAATGGGCGTGATCCCCTCGGCGGTTATGTGGGAGGCGAAATATGCGTGTTGAATAGTAGCTACGCTGTCGTGGTCAATAACATTGCAGTCGCAAATCCGACAACAAACCCAAACCTAATAGCCATCCACGACCAGACGTGGGATCATACCAATATTGGGAATGTGTGGGCGAACAATCTGACGTTCAACGGCAGTCCTGGAGACCCGTCGGCGGGGCGCTATGCCGAATATGGATTAGGTACGCCAATCACGGCCGCGAAGGGCAACATTTTAGGTGCCGATCCGCTATTCGTGAATGCCCCGGCGGCCGGTTTCGCTCTCCAGCCGCTAAGCCCGGCCGTGGGTAAGGGGACATCCGCCTATGGCGTGCCGAGCGTTGATCTTTCAGGAAACCGCCGCTCCTCAACCATTGATATCGGCGCCTTTGCCTTTCATATAATTCCGCCGCTCTAGACTAGTAGAGGGCCGCGCGCGCGGAGCCGGTCAGGAGGCCCGGCTCTGCAACAGGGGAACTGAACTCCGGGCGGCAGCCGCTGCGTCCACTAGCGCAAGATCTGAGTGAGATCCCGGCTTTTCTCCTCAACCATGGCGGTTAGTGATTCGAGCGTAGCCGAATCGATTCCTTTGCCAAGGTGGCGTTCGGCCAAGCCGTGTTTGAGCGAGGCATCTTCACTCGCCGGGCTGATACAAAGGCCAATGATGTGGTCCGCCAGCTCTTCGACGTTGAAGCCGCTGGCCGAGGCGGTGAGCGGTGTCTCCAGGGCCAAGCGTTCTTCAAGCGCCGCCGCTAGCTCCACAGCCATGAGGGAATCAACGCCGATGTCGGCAAGCGGCTTAGTTTTGATGACCTTGTCTTTCGGAAGGCGCAAGATATGGGCGATCTCCTCCAAAATTGCTCCGGCCACCTCCCCTCTGGCCTCCTCGGGAGGACGGACTGCGAGCAGCTTGCGGATATCGAGCTTTGCCCGGTTCTCGGCCGCGCCTGATTCTGCATTGCGAGTTAGGATGGCGTACGCTGGCGCGTGCAGCAACGGGAGATGAGCGCGCGCAACAGCCCAATTCATCTCGCTAATAATGACCACAGCTTCTTCGGGCGAAGGACCCTGACCAGCCAGTGCTTCGGCCATGAGATCCAAGGCCTCAACGGCGGCCATTGTTTTAACGCCCGCGCGGCCGGCGAGCATGTCTTTGACGGCGCGGTTGCGGGCAAGAAGGCCTGTATCTTCAATACCACCCCAAGCGACCGCCAGCGCGGGCAGGCCCAAAGACCTCCTTTGCCGCGCAAGGCCCTCGAGGAATCCATTCGCCGCCACATAGTTGGCTTGGCCCGGATTACCAAGCGCCGTCGTCGCGGAGGAAAAGAGTACGAAATAATCGAGCTGGATACCGCGGGTCAGCCGGTCGAGAATCTCTGCACCCCCGGCTTTGGGAGCGAGTACCTTGCCAATTCGCTCAGAATCGAGATTGGCGATCACCGCGTCCTCAAGAATCGCTGCGGCGTGGATCACTCCGGCAAGCGGGGGCAGATCGCGCCCGAAGCGCTCAAAGAGCTTCCGGGCCGCCAAGGCATTCGTAATATCCAGCGCCTTGGCATGGACACTGACGCCTGCCGCAGACAATTCCGCGAGGGCTTGCTGAGCTTCGCTGCCTGCGGCGCCGCTGCGCCCAACGAGGACGAGATGGCGAGCTCCGCGTCCGGCAAGCCATTTCGCAGTTGCAAGCCCGAAGCCTCCGCAACCTCCCGTGATCAGATGGGCTTTGTCCGGGGACGGGATAAACGGTCTCCGGACCGCAACGCCAACAGAAGCAGGGTCCGGCGGCTTGACGATAATTTTGCCGATGTGACCCGATTGCTGCATGAGCCGCATGGCATCGATCGTCTCGTGCGCTTCAAATCTGCGGTAAGGCAGAGGATGCAACTCGCCTTCGGAGATGAGCGTCAGCACCTCCTTAAAAATCTTCCGGCTTTGCTTTGGCTCGATGAGCATGAGCTGATCGAGATCGACTCCGAAATAGCTCAGATTATTGCGGAACGGGCGCAAGCCGATATGCGTGTTGGCGAGAAAATCGCGCTTGCCGAGCTCGACAAACCGGCCAAAAGGCTTAAGGAGGCTGATTGAGAGCTCCATCGCCTCGCCCGAGAGGCTGTTGAGCACAACGGCTACCCCCTCGCCGCCCGTCACTCTGCGAACGTCCTCGACAAAAGCATTGCCCCTGGCATCAAATGCGTGCTCAGCGCCAAGGGTTATGCAGAGATCGCGTTTTTCCGGCGTGCTCGCCGTGGCGATGACTCGTGCGCCGCGCCAGCGCGCGATCTGAAGCGCCGCAAGCCCGACGCCCCCCGCCCCGCCATGAACGAGGATCCACTCGCCGGCTTCGAGCCTGGCACAGCTGATCAGGGCATAATAAGCCGTGAGAAACGTGACTGGTATGGTTGCGGCGGCCTCGAGCGAGAGCCCTTCGGGCAGCTTTGCCACCATGGAACTCTCGACGGTGAGATGGGTCGCGAAGGCTCCGCCGGCAATTGCCACAACTGCGTCACCGGGTTTCAGATCCGCAACCCCGTCGCCGGTGGCGGCGATGCGGCCAGCGCATTCGAGGCCGAGCGTAGGGCCGGCAAGTCCTCCCTCCAGCATCTCGTCCGGAAGGACTGAGAGCCCCCACATAACATCGCGGAAATTGAGTCCTGTGGCAGCGACCTCGATCTCGACCTGTCCAGGACCAGGGGCGTGCCGCGTGGCGGGGGCCCAGCGGATGCGGTCGAGACCGGCTCCCTGACCTTTCTCGAGCCGGGCCGCAGCGCCCGCCTGGACTTCGGTCTTGCTCTCGAGCGCATTGCGGGGCAGCAGCCTTACAACCCGGGTTGCGTCTGCATCGAGCACCAGCTCCGTCTCCGCGGACCCGGAGAGAATCGTGCTCGCAATCCGCTGAGCTTTCGCGAGGGGCGGCAGGCCCGAGTCCACGTCAAGGCGGCGCACGTCAAGAGAGGGAAACTCGTTAGCCAACGTGCGTGTAAAGGCCCAGACACCGGCCTGGGCCGGATCGACGCCTTTTGGCCCAGGGCGCACGGCGCCAGGGCAGACGATCCAAATCTGCCGTTTTTGTTTGCCGAGTTTAAGAGCCATGTCCCGAAGGGCGAGGCAGCGGCGGGCAAGATAGGCTGCGGAGGATTCGCCTGCGATCTTGACAGGAGGCAGGACCGCAATTGCCTCGGCAGAGCCGAGGCTTTCAAGTTCGTCCCCCGCTGCAAGGCTGCACTCGGCACCCTCGGCTTCGAAAATGCCCGAAAGGGCCTCAGCCTCGGCTGTGCGCTCGGAGCCGCCGGTCCAGATCGTGACCTTAGCCGCGGGAGCGGGGCGGCGCGGCGAGGCCGGCATTTCTCCTGTGATAAGCACCGCGGGGCCCGCCGCAGTGTTAACCGGGCGCGCCTCAACCTCGGCGGCAGGCGTCGCTGCGAACCGGCTCGCCCAGCCGGTGCATCCCAGCACAGCCGGATCTGGCTGGGCCGCAACTGGCTGCGTGAGGCCCGAGAGAAGCTCCCAAAAAAGCGAGGGGGCGGGCTCGATGGCCAGGAGCAGGCCGGCAGGCCCGAGAGCCTCGACTGCCTTGACGAGGCTTTCCTCGCTTGCGAGCAATCTTGAGAGCGACTGGGAGGCCACCAGAAGGTCGGCGGAGCCTGGTTCGATCTCATCGAGACTTGCGGCAAAGCGCAACCCCGGGACGTTCGCAAACGACAAGCGCGCCCGTTCAAGCCGGCTGGGCTTCGGGTCGAAAATCGAAAGCTGTGCGCCCGTCTTCTGCGCCAGCGCCGACAAGCGGCTGGTCAGAGGCCCAGATCCGATCTGGAGAATCCGCAAGGCGCGGTCCTTCGGCCAAGATCCGCTCGCGCTCTCCAGCATGCACGCGAGGAAAGCGGCCCCGGCGGCGGCAAAGGCCGAACCGGTTTCAAATGCGTCCAGAGTAGAGTCGGCGATCAAAGGGGGCGCGTCCTGCCCCTCGCCGAGCGATTCTAAAAGGGATCCCGCACGCGCGGCCAGGAGCAGCTCGGCTGGCCTGTCCGGGTGCTCTGCGGCGAGGCTGCGCAGAATCCGATTGGGATCAGGGAGCGAGACGCTATCGCTCAAGACGAATTCCCCGCCCTCAGACCTTAAAAGCCCACATTTTTCGAGAGCCGTAAGCAGAGCCGCAAGCCAGCCGCGCCGGTTCTCGGGCAAGGGCTTCGCGAGCCGGTAAGGCGCCACGACGCCGTTCTCTGCGAGAGCGCAGGCGAGGCGGTAAACAGCGGCCGTGGCCCAACCTTCGATGAGGACAAAGTCTGCGGGCAAGTCTTGGTCTTCTGCCTCAGCAGGTACAACCGCTCTCAACGGCTTGAGCAGGGGGCGCGAGTCCCGGCGTCCCGCGGCGGGCTCGCTTGCCAGCGCGAGAGTCTGGACCAGAATTTGATTTGCAGCCTTGGCCGCCTCACGGCGCAAGGCCTGATAGCGAGCGCCCTTCAGCAGAGCGATCAGCATGCCGTCCCGGCCAAAGAGAGCAAAGTCTGCGACAATGACGCGCGGGTCGCGGCGGCGCACGTCGATGCGGGCCACGGCAATCGGCTCACCCGGGCGCTCAAGCCTAATTTCACCGAAGCGAACGGGCAAATAGGCCGCCGCTGTTCCATTCTCGCCGAGTTCTGGGAACAGCGAAATCAATCCATGAAAGCAGGCGTCGAGCCGGGCTGGATCAAGGCCGTACTCTCGTGTCTCTTCGCCCGGGACAAGCTGAACGGCAATCGTTGCGGGGTCAATGCGGCAGGCCGAAAGCACCTGCCGGAACGCCGGCCCAAATTCGAGCCCGCAACGCCGGGCAGCCGCATAGAGCGCCTCGGCGGGAATCTTTTCTCCCTCAAGCGGCGGAAGGCAGGGCAGCTCTGCAGGCGGGCCGGGCCTTAACGCGACCTTGGCCTTGGCATGGACAGTCCAGGGTGTATCGCTCAGCCGCGCCCGGCTCATCACCTCTATGGTGCTTGTCGCAGGTGTCACCCGGCACATTGCCTCCCGCGAGGTGTTAGGGGGAAACACCATCGGCTGGAGGATTTCCAAGTCCTTCACGGCGGCCGTGCGCGAGTCAAGCCAATCGCCGGCTGTGGCGAGCACCATCTCAGCAAAGGCTGCCCCCGGCAGCAGCACTTGGCCGTCAATAGAGTGATCCGCAAGTGCAGGAACAAGGACTGGGTCAAGCTGGGTGCGCCATTCGAGAGCGTCGGGTGAGAGCCTTGCGCCGGTCAGCGGGTGCCATGGCCGGGCCCCCATCCACCCAGTTGACTCGGGCGTGTCGGCGAGCCTGTATGGCTTGCGCTGCCAGGGATAGGCCGGAAGATTGGCGACGGGGCCGGGGTCATCGCCGAACACGCACCCGGAATCTACCTTTGCCCCAAGTGCCAGCGCTTGCGCCGCCGCATGCTCGAATGGATCGCCCGTGGTCTGCTTTTGCTCTAAGACCGCAATCGCAGCAGTAGGTAAATTGGTCTGCTCAGCAATCTTGCGCACATCGGACAAAAGCACGGGGCTTGGTCCGATTTCGATAAAAACGCGCACTCCCTTATTAAGCGCCAGCGCGACGGTTTCCATAAAGCGGACGGGCTCGCGCACGTTTCGCCACCAATAATGGCCATCGATTTCGCGGCCGGTGAGTTCGCGCCCCTCGACAGTCGAGAAGAACGCTAAACGGCTCGATGCTGGCCGCAACTCCTTGAGGTCGGCCACGAGAGGGGCCTCGACGGGCGCCATGAGCGCGCTGTGAAAAGGATACGCAAGATCAAGCTGGCGCAGATGCGCCTTTAGGGCACGGCTGAGCTTGGATGCTTGATCCAAAGCGGCCTTCGATCCCGCAATTGTGAAGCTGCGGGGCGAATTGTGCGCGGCCAAAGAAAGTCCTGGCACCTGCTCGACAAGGGCCTCAGCAGACTCACGCGGCCCGAAAACAACCGCCATGCTGCCGGCCCCGTGGCAAATCTCCTGGCGAAGACTTCGAAAGTAAACGACCCGGACGGCGCTCTCCAAGTCGAGGATCCCGGCCGCCTCGGCCGCGGCGATTTCCCCCATGCTGTGCCCAAGCACTATCGAGGGGGAAATGCCCAGACGGGCCAGGCAGCGCACGGCTGCGGCCTGGATGGCGAAGATGAGCGGCTGAGCGATGCTCGTTTTGGCGAGCCGGCGCCGAAGGGCGGGATCGAACATCGCCTCGCTCAGGGCCCAACCGGCCAGCGTTCGAAAATATCGGTCAATCTTATCGAATTCCGCCCGGAAGACGGGGTTTGTTTCGTAGGCCGCCCGTCCCATGCCCGGCCACTGGCTGCCGTTGCCGCTGAACACAAACGCAACGGGCGAGGCGCGCTCGATGGCTGTCCCGGTTACCGCTGCAAGGAGTTCCTCATGTCCACCGCCGTCCAGCGCCTCCGCTGCTTGATCGAGTGCGGCGCAGGCTGCAGCCGGATCGCCAAAGGGAAGGGCCAGCCGTTCGGAATGAAGCTCGCGCCGGTGACCTGTCGCCGCCGCAATGCGCGCAGCCTCGCGCGCTGGAACTTGAGCGAGCGTTCTGGAGTACTGTCTGGCAAGCTCTGCTAAGGCTTCCCGCGTCTTTGCCGTAAGCAGCAGGAACGAGGGCGGGCGTGAAGATTTGCTGCGAAGCTTGCAAGCCGGAGGATCCGCGAGAATAACATGAGCGTTCGTTCCGCCAAATCCTAAGGAGCTCACGCCGGCATAGCGGCGCCGCTCGCGCGGCAAGGGAAGAGGGGCTGCGCAGACAGTAACATTGAGCTCGGAAAAAGGGATATCGGGATTTGGCTCGTCGAAGTGGAGCGATCGCGGCAGCTCATCATGCTCAAGAGCCAGCATGGCCTTGAAGACACCGGCAAGCCCGGAGGCGGGCTCTGTGTGGCCGATATTCGTCTTGATCGATCCGATCGGCAGCGGGCTTGCCCGCCGCCGGCCTAATACCTCTCCGATTGCGGCCGCCTCGACGGGGTCGCCCGCTCTCGTCCCCGTGCCATGCGCCTCGACGAAGGCGACAGCCTCAGGGCCGATGCCGCTCTTGGAATAGGCGCGCTCAAGAAGAGCTGCTTGATAGGCCCTTGAGGGAAGGGAAATTCCGCTTGTGCGCCCATCTGAATTGATCTCGGAGCCGGCAATGGCGGCATAAATCCGGTCGCCCGCCGCCTTGGCTGCCCGAAGCGCCCGCAAAATGAGGACGCCGCCGCCTTCTGAGCGCACATAGCCATCGGCCTTGGCGGAAAAGGCCTGACAGAGCCCTCTTTGGGAGAGCATTGTCGCTTGGGAGAAACTGATGAAGCCAAATGGGCTCACCAAAATGTTCACGCCGCCGACAATGGCGGTGTCGATCTTCCCGGACTGGATCGCGCCAACCGCGGCGTCGAGGGCAACGAGAGAGGAGGAACACGCCGTATCGATCGTGAAGCTTGGGCCGTGCAGATCGAAAATGTAGGAAATTCTGTTCGATAAGATCGCCAGATTGTTCCCGGTCGCAAAATAAGGGTCGGCGCCAGCCGGGTCGTGGAGACGGAGATTGCCATAATCGAGCGCCGATCCGCCAACAAAGACGCCGGTCTCGCTGCCCGCAAGCGAGGATGGGCGGATACCCGCGTCTTCGAGCGCCTCCCAGGAAAGCTCAAGCAAGAGCCTTTGCTGAGGATCCATCTGCTCGGCTTCGCGCGGCGAAATGCCGAAGGGGCCGGGATCAAATCCCCAAACATCATCGAGGATGCCAGCGGCAAAAGTATAGCTGCGGCCGCGCTCTTTGGGCCGCGGATGCAGGAATCTCTGGTGCGGCCAGCGATCTAAGGGAATTGTCGCGACAGTGCACCTGCCTGAGGCGAGCACTTCCCAAAGCTCAGCTGAAGATCTTGCTCCGGGCAGCCTGCATGCGCGGCCGATAATCGCAACTTCATCCCCCTGCCAGATGGCTGCCGGTTTGAAATCCTTACCGCGCCTGGTCTTCATCCTATCCGTTTGCCCTAAAATGAACGCGGCCCGGCTCGCGCCGCCCACAAACTTCGAAACCAAGGTTCTGCTTGGCTCTCATATAGCCGTGCATGCGCTTTGGCTAGACCGCGAAGACGGCAATCCAGTGGGCAACTAATTTTGAAAGCCAGCATCACTTGGCGCCGCCGCCAGATTTCCAGAGCGAAACGGTGAGCAAAAGGAAAATTTTCTGTGCAGAGCGCGGCAAAATGGCGAAGAGCGCGGGTATTCAAAATACCGTAAGGATTCTTTACATTTCGTGTTCCGGCCCCCGCCTGGAAGTGTGCCGATCAATTGGCTGCTTAATCAGCAAGCATGCGCTCATCCAGATTTTAGGCCGGCCGAGTTCCCGCAAGTCAACAACTTTGGCCGCCACCGAGCCTTCAGGCACCGGCGCTCACAGCTTCGCCGGTATTCCAACTTTTTTTGGCCATTAACTCAGATTTAGATTGTCTCCGATTACTTCAATCATCCGGTAACCTTGGCATAAGCCTACCGGCCGTAATCTGGGCCAGCCTCGGCCGGATTGGAATCGCGGGCCAGTTACATGCGGCGCACTTTGCTAAAGCAGCTCGTTTCTTCGATCCTGCCCCTCGCGGGCGCAATCATTTTGTCAGGCTGCGAGGACTCAACCCTTTCTCCCTCGATAAAGGCTTCCTCACCCATTCCGCAGAAGACGTTGGCTCAAATAGAAGCAATCGGCTCGTCGAAAAACGCTCCTGTTCTTATCCGCGCTTATAAGAAGGAGTCGGAGCTCGAAATTTGGAAAATGAAGCCTGACGGGCACTACGCCTTTCTGAAGGCATACCCGATGTGCCGCTGGTCGGGACAGCTCGGGCCTAAAGTCAAGGAAGGCGACAGGCAGGTGCCGGAAGGATTCTATTCGATCACCCCCGCCAGGATGAACCCCAATTCGGCTTATTATCTTTCTTTTGACATAGGCTATCCCAACGCCCTGGACCGCGCGCTCGGCCACACCGGCGGCTCGATCATGGTCCATGGCGTGTGCTCCTCGGCCGGCTGCTTCTCGATGACCGATGAGCAAATCGCAGAAATCTATGCGATTGTGCGCGAGGCATTCGCTGGAGGCCAGCGCTCTGTCCAGATGCAATCTTATCCTTTCCGTATGACAGCGGAAAACTTTGCAAAGTACCGGCTGGATCCGAATGTAGGCTTTTGGCGTCAATTGAAAGAGGGGTCGGATAATTTCGAGGTGACCAAGCAGGAGGTGGCAGTCGGGGTCTGCGGCAAGCACTATGTCTTTAATGCCACCTCCGCCCCAGGCACTCAGCTCGACGCCCTAAGCCCCTGTCCGCCGCTCAAGCGCGATGAAGCCATCCAGCGCAGCGTGAGCGAAAAGCAAAAGGGCGATGATGCGACGATTGCCTCCCTCGCCGCCCAAGGGGTCCGGCCCGTGCGCACGGTTTACGCCGACGGAGGCCAGCATCCCGCTTTTTCCTCTCGCGCCATAGCGGGCGTGAGCCGCCCTGAAGCGCTGGAAAAAGCTCCGGTCGACATCGCCCTCGACGAAGGCAAAACGAGAAGACCGAGAGTGGCAAGCGCGGGCAAATCCGGGAATCTGCAGCCAGTTTCCGGACGGGCTTCGGACGTTGGCGAGAACAGTACATTTGCTAAGTCCGCAGAGCCCGTCATTTTAGCGGCTGCATCCGCGCCAGAAACCGAAAAGCCGCTCTATGCATCCCTTCTCAGCCGTCTCTGGGGCGCCAAGGTGCCGGAGGTAAAGGCAGAAACCGCTCCGCCAGCGCCAGAGGCGCGTGCTGCACCAGGAGACCCCTCAAGCTTCGTCCCATTGCCGCCCAGGCGTAATGAAACCTCCTCTGCCGGGGCAAATGGGGGAACAACGAAGCCGCAGAACGCGGTGGCTGCTCCGGTGTCCGCCAGACCGCAGGCGGCGCTTCCTCCGGCTGAGTCCCGGCCGAGGGACATAGCGCTCGTGCGCCAAGCGGACCCGGCGGTCAACCGCTGAACGTACGGGGCTTGCTCCATCAAAGAGCAAGACTTGGCTTTGGCCCCGATCACCCTACATAGGTGGTTTCACTGTTGCGGTGGGCGTAGCGGCCTGGACCATGAGTAAAGCGTTCATCAAAGATCCTGATGCTGAAACGGACGAAGAGTTCGAGGAAGAACTCCCAGCGCTTCCGCCAGGAGCAAAAAATTACATCACGCCGGAGGGGCTGCGACGACTGCAGGACGAATTTGATCGCCTGCAGAAACTCGAACGCCCGCAGACGGTCGAAACCGTTGCCTGGGCAGCGGGGAACGGTGACCGGTCCGAGAATGGCGACTACATTTACGCAAAGCGGCGCTTGCGGGAAATCGACCGGCGCCTGCGCTTCTTGCGCAAGAGGATGGAGGTCGCCGAGGTCGTCGACCCTGCACGGCAGAAAGACCACGAGCGGATCTATTTCGGCGCGAAGGTGCTATACCGGAACAGCCGCAATGAAGAAAAGACGATCCGGATCGTCGGAATCGATGAGGCGCGCCCCGAGCGCGATGAAGTGAGCTGGGTCTCACCCATCGCGAGAGCGCTCCTGCGGGCCGGAGAAGGCGACATCGTTGACGTCAGCACGCCTCGAGGCATTGAACGTATCGAGGTTCTAAAGATCTCTTACTCATAAAGAGATTTCTTCAGCTTCTTCGCTACAATTTGAGTGCCAGGCTTGCGAGGTTGTGCCGCGGGGAAGCACGGCCGGGTGAGCGGCTGCTCGCTGTTCTTGCCGCTGCCCAATCCGGCTCATTTATTACGCCGCTATTACGCCGCCCGTGGCAATTGCTGCGGGCCGCATTTGCGCGCGTGAGCTAATCCGCAAGAATTTGAGGACGGCCCATCTCCCAATCGACTCATTTGGAAGGCGAGGCCCGGATCGCAATTTCAGCATGGAATTCCCTCCGGCGCCGGCGGCGGATCGGGCACTTTGCGATGGCGCCCGGAATTTCCTGAACGGCGTCTTGATCGCGTTGATCCGCCAGCGAGAATGCTGATAAAAGACTTCAGTTCTGCGAAAAGGGCGCCTTGGCTCGAGGCCTCGCCTAATTTAAACCCAAGAGATGCTGCTGCTTTCAAGGCACTCAGGCAGCTTTTTTGGCTGATTTTGGGTGCTGGAGCAAGCAGCTCGCTTGTCCAAGCGATGACTAAATTCTGTCCCGGGCACCGCTGCCCGTATTACGAGCGTATCGGCTTATGGCAACCAGTTCAAATGCATTCAGCATTGGGCGATCTATAAAAAATCTTGGCGTCAATATTGTTCTGTATTGCGTCAACTTAACATCTGGAATTGTCTTAACTCCTGTAATCATCAAATATATAGGTATCGATGCATATAGCTATTATCCGTTAATGATGACATTCTCAACAATTATTATCCTGATAATGTCCGCTCTTACCTACACCTATAGCAATTTCTTCTCGGTTGCTTTCCATAAAGACACTCTTGAAGCTCTAAGAATATTTAGTACTTGTAACATCGCCTCTCTGGCTTTGGCAGCAGGTATCGCGCCGCTCATAGTATTGTTCGCGCTAGGCATTGAGCATGTAATCGTGATTCCGAGTAATTTGGTCAGCGATGTCAGACTATTCTATTTATTCGTTATGACGTCCGCGCTTATTTCGCTGATCGAAGCCGGGATCAGTGTCGTAACGTTTTCGATGAACCGGATCGATCTTCGAAATCTTTCGCAGATTGGCAACAAGCTGTTGTTCTTTTGCGGATCACTGGCGCTCTTGCGTCTGGGAGGAGGACGCTTGGCGTTCGTGGGCCTTTCCATGTTTGCCGGCGCACTCTTTAGCCTAGGCGCTTCAATCTATTACTGGCGGACTCTTTTGCCCAAGGCAGCCATAACACTTGCCCGTTTCGATAAGGCAATCCTAAAGTCTGTCGGTCAGACAAGCTTTTGGGTTCTCATGACCCACATTGGGGCTTCGTTTCTTGAATTGATGGACCTGTTTTTCATTAATATCTATTGGGGCAGCGGCGCCGGCGCCATTTACGGCGCGGTTGCCCAGGCAGCGCTGGCCATCCGGATGCTTGCATGGATGGTCGCCCAGGTGGCTTTGCCAAAGGCGGCCCAGCTTTATGCCGTCTCGCAGACGAGGGAGCTGCCCGGCTATCTCGCGAGCTTTCAGAATGGCTTGGCTCTCCTGCTCGGCTTCACCATCGGGATCCTAATCTCCTATTCGGGCGATATCCTTACCATTTGGCTCGGGCCAAGCCTGGCGCAGGAGACCATAACTCCTTTCGCCGTTGTCCTGGGCTTGCTGCTGCCCAACATCGTCGGATTGCCGGCCTTTTTGGTGTTCCCCATCCTTAATAAGGTGCGGGTGCCGGGAATGGTGACATTGGGTTTGGGCGGCCTATACCTTGTCATCCTTGCGGGACTGGGCCTTGTTGATTCGAAGCAGCCAATCCTCGTGCCGGTGATCGGCGGGGTCATATTGGTCTTTAAGAATGCCGTGTTCGCTCCCCTGTATTGCGCCCGGCTCCTCGGCGGAGGTGCGAGCAGGCTCTTGAATTGTCAGCTCTTGGGGTTGGCTGGCGCTGGAAGCTGCTTTGCTTTTTCCCGCGCGGCCTCTTTTCTTGTCTCGCCAAATACGATAACGGGCCTCCTTGCAAACGTGGTCCTTATAGGCGCCTTAAGTGCGCCGTTGCTTCTCCTAAGCGCGCCGAGAGCTCAGCGGGCCGCAGCATTCTCGTATATGCGCAACGTGTTTAGGCGCTCCTGAGAGGCCGCAACGGAATGGGGCAATGGGCGAAAGCCGCGCGCGTCCTGAAATTGGACAGGTGGAAAAGGCACCTCAGAAGGAGCGCCTCACTCTCAGCGCTCCGGTCTAAACCTCTGCGCTCGAAGCAACAGAATGGCGGAGAACACCGGCACAATCTTTGCCCCCGCTTCGGGTGCGGGGCGGTCGGCCATCGCGGTTCTGCGGCTCTCGGGGCCGGCTGTGACGGATGTGATTAAGAGCATCGCGGGACGACTCCCTGAGCCGCGCGCCGCAACGCTTGCAACCTTTCGCAATTCCAATACGGGCGAGGCGATCGATCGCGGGATGGTGCTCTTTTTCCCCGCGCCCGCGAGCTACACTGGCGAGGATTATGCCGAATTTCACGTCCATGGGGGTCGAGCTGTTCTTGCGGCGATGGCGAAGGCCCTCGGTGAAATTGAAGGGGTGCGCCCAGCCGAGCCCGGCGAATTCACCCGCAGGGCCTTCCTCAATGGCAAGATCGACCTGACCGAAGCCGAGGGGATCGGCGATCTCATTGCGGCCGAGACGGAATGGCAGCGCCGGGCGGCGCTTCGCCAGGCCGGTGGCGCGCTTGGCCAACGGGCGGCAGCGTGGCGCGCTGCGCTCGTCGAGGCTGCGGCGCTTATTGAGGCGGCAATCGACTTTCCAGACGAGGAGGATGTGCCGGCGAATAGCAGAGAGAGGGTCGGTAAGATTCTTGCTCCCGTCGCCGCCAGCCTCAGAGCTGAGCTCGCCGCCGCCCGCGCAGGCGAGCGGATCCGCGAGGGTCTGGCAGTCGTAATTGCTGGCCCGCCCAACGCAGGCAAATCGAGCCTTCTGAATGCCCTGGCGCGGCGCGACGTTGCGATTGTCACCGCGATCCCTGGCACTACCCGCGATCTTATTGAGGTGCCGATGGATCTCTTTGGCTGCCCGGTCACCCTCATTGACACAGCGGGTTTACGCAAAGGCTGCGATGCCATCGAGGAGATTGGGGTCGGGCGGGCGCTGGAGCGGGCGAAGTCGGCCGACCTTGTGTTATGGCTGTCCGAAGCCGAGGCTCCCGTGCCGCCGCAGGTCGGCGAGGGCGAGGGCGAGGTCTGGCCAGTCCTGACGAAGATTGACCTCTTGGATAAAGAGAGCAGGCGGCGTTTGCCGCCAGGCCTCTCTGTCAGTGCCCGGACCGGCGAGAAAATCGATCTCCTCCTCGAAAAGCTCTATGAATTTGGCCAGGCCACGCTGGGTGGCGGCGATGCGGGGTTGATCGCACGCGAGCGGCACCGCATTGCCTTCGAGACTGCGGAGTCGGCGCTCTCCCGGGTTTTGGCTGCCCCCGAGGCTCCGGCCGAACTGGCTGCCGAGGACCTCCGCATTGCGATGGCTGCGCTCTCAAGGCTCACCGGAGCGGTGGACGTGGAGGAGATTCTGGGGGAGGTTTTTGCCCGCTTCTGTATCGGCAAATAGCGCGGGAGTGTTTCACGTGAAGCTTTTCCGGGCCGGGGTTCAAGCCGGGCAGGGGCACTGCTTCACGTAAAGCAGAACACGATTTCGCTTTAGGGGAACGCCATGAGCGATGGATTCGACGTGATCGTAGTGGGGGGCGGACACGCAGGCTGCGAAGCCGCCGCCGCTGCAGCGCGCCTTGGGGCCAAGACGGCCCTCCTCACCCTTTCCTTTGCGGCGGTCGGCACGATGTCGTGCAATCCGGCAGTCGGCGGCCTCGGCAAGGGGCATCTTGTCCGGGAAATCGACGCGCTCGATGGCGTGATGGCACGGGTAGCGGACGAGGCCGGGATTCAGTTCCGTGTGCTGAACCGGGCGAAGGGCCCGGCGGTGCGGGGACCGAGGGCGCAAGCCGACCGGAAGCTCTACCGGAACGCGATGCAGGGGGTGATCCGCTCCATCGCCAATCTTACCGTGCTTGAAGCCGAGGCCGCCGAGATAGTCCTCAAGAATTACGAGGTCCAAGGCGTAAAGACCACGGCCGGGGACGAATTCCCGTGCGCCGCCCTGGTTCTAACGGCCGGCACCTTCCTGCGGGGACTCATTCACATTGGCGCAACGACCTTTCCTGCCGGAAGGATGGGAGAAAATCCGTCGGTCCGCCTCGGAGAGACGCTCAGTGCCCTCGGTTTTCCTCTCGGGCGGCTCAAGACCGGGACGCCGCCAAGGCTCGACGGGCGCACGATTGACTGGGCCGGCCTCGAACGCCAGCCGGGAGATCCCGATCCCGAGCCTTTTTCTTATCTGACGAAGACGGTCCGTTTGCCCCAGACCGATTGCTTTATCACGCGCACGACCCCCGGGGGGCATGCCGTCATCGAGCGCAACCTCTCGGCATCCCCTGTCTATTCCGGGGCAATCTCAGGACGAGGGCCGCGCTATTGCCCCTCGATCGAAGACAAAATCGTCCGGTTTAAGGAGCGGGAGTCGCACCAAGTCTTCCTCGAGCCAGAAGGCCTCGACGACCCGACGATCTATCCAAACGGGATCTCGACCTCGCTGCCTGAGGACATACAAGAGGAGTTCGTCCGGACAATCCCCGGCCTCGCCCGCGTGAAAATCCTGCGGCCGGGCTATGCCATCGAATATGACTATATCGATCCCCGCGCGCTCAGGCCTACTCTCGAAACGAAGAGGATTCGCGGCTTGTTTTTTGCCGGGCAGATCAATGGGACCACGGGATATGAGGAGGCCGCGGCGCAGGGGCTTGTAGCCGGGCTCAACGCCGCGCTCCGGGCGGGCGGCGCAGAGGGCATCATCTTCAGCCGGACAAACTCCTATACTGGTGTCATGATCGATGACCTTGTCACTAAGGGCGTGAGCGAGCCCTATCGCATGTTCACCTCGCGGGCGGAATACCGTCTCTCGCTCAGGGCAGACAATGCCGATCAGAGGCTCACGCGTCTTGGCATTGCCGCCGGTTGCGTTGGCCAGGAGCGGCGGCAGGCCTACGAGGCGAAGGAGGCGGCACTTGCCGCGGCGAGATCCCTCCTCGAGACGTTGAGCCTGACCCCGAGCGAAGCCGCGCGTTGCGGCATCGCGCTCAACCAGGACGGGGTGCGCCGCACGGCCCTAGACCTCCTCGCCCTGCCCGGCATGACGCTGCCCTCCCTGAGCGCAGTCTGGCCGGAGCTGTCTGCCGTCTCCCCCGTCGCGGCAAAACAGATCGAAATCGACGCCAAATATGCCCCGTATCTCCAACGTCAACAGAGGGACATCGAGACGTTCCAGCGGGACGAGGCACTCTTGATTCCCGACGGCATCGACTACGCCGTCTTCCCTGGCCTCTCACGCGAGGTCTGCCAGCGCCTTGAGACTGTGCGGCCCCGCACGATCGGCCAAGCCCAACGGATCGAAGGAGTGACGCCTGCCGCGCTCACGCTTTTAGCGGCGAGAGTCCGCCGCACAGGGTCCTGAGCCTTGCCGATAACCGATCCCGCGGCTGCGCACCCGCTGCTGGCGAAGCTGCCAGCCGGGACGCTCGACCGGCTGAGGATCTACGCCGGCCTCCTGCGGAAATGGCAGCGCGTGGTCAATCTCGTGGGCAGCTTAAGCCTCGATGAGGTCTGGATCAGGCACATTGCCGATTCGCTTCAAGTCTCGGATGCGGTTCCTGACGCGCGCAACTGGCTCGACCTTGGCTCTGGCGCCGGATTGCCGGGATTGGTGACGGCAATCAAATATGCCGACGATCCGAGAGCGCGGGTTCATCTCGTCGAGTCCGGCCGGCGCAAATGCGCCTTCTTACAAACCGCTGCCCGCGCGACGGGCGCTCCGGCCATTGTCCATTGCGGACGCATCGAAGACATAGCGGGGGCGCTCAATGAGGGGATCGAGGCTGTGAGCGCGCGCGCTTTGGCTCCTCTTGCGAAACTCATTGCTTACGCCGCGAGATTCCTAGACCAGGGAGCGATTGGCATTTTTCCCAAGGGAAAACACTTCGAGGCTGAATTGACCCCATCGTTAACGGCCGGTAAATACTTAATCACGACAATAGCGAGCCAAACGGATCCGGAAGGGCGCCTCATAGTGGTACGCCGGCCGCCCGCTGTGTAACATTGCTGCATAACGCTGAGGTTTGGGGCAAGCCGCCGGCCATGCGCATCTTCGTCATCGCCAATCAGAAGGGCGGGGTCGGCAAGACAACGACCGCGATAAATCTCGGAACGGCGCTTGCCGCCGCCGGCGAGCGGGCGCTCATCGTCGACCTCGACCCGCAAGGCAACGCCTCGACCGGCCTTGGCATCGACCGCGAAAGCCGCAAGACGTCGGCCTATGAGGTTTTAACGGGCCGGGAGCCTCTCGCCTCAGCCATTCATGAGACTGCCCTCCCAAGGCTTTTCGTTATCCCTTCAACACTCGACCTTTTGGGCGTGGAGCTCGAAATCGCCTCGCGCCCGGACCGCGCCTTCTGTCTCAAAAACGCTCTCTCCGGCTTTGCGCAGGCGCAAGCCGGGAAGGCGGTAGAAGAGCGCATTTCGTACGTTCTCATCGACTGCCCGCCTTCGCTCAGTCTGTTGACCATGAATGCACTCGCAGCCGCGAGCAATGTCGTCGTGCCGCTGCAGTGCGAATTTTTTGCACTCGAAGGCTTGTCGCAGCTCCTTTCGACCATCGAAGAGGTGAGGAGCACGCTCAATCCCGGTCTTTCAATCCATGGCGTTGTGCTCACGATGTTTGACTCGCGCAACACGCTTGCTTCGCAGGTCGTAGCCGACGTGCGCGGCTTTTTGGGCGATAAGGTCTACGAAACGGTCATCCCGCGCAACGTCCGCGTGTCCGAAGCGCCTTCGCACGGCAAGCCTGTTCTTCTCTACGATCTTAAATGTAGCGGCAGCCAAGCGTATCTTCGGCTTGCCTCGGAGGTGCTTCGGCGCGAGGTTCTGGGCAGTGCAGCCTAGCGGCGGCATTAAGGGTGCCGCTCGATTGGCGTGCGGCGATTAAGCCGCGGATGGCTGCCGCATCTGCCCGGCCGTCTCGTCACATGGAAGCTTGCTGCGGGGCTTTTGAATTAGGCTTCAAACCAGGATTCGTATTGCAATGCGTTTAACCGGTCATTCGATCCCAATTCTTGTCACAGGCATCAGGCCATGACCTCGCCGAAACCAGCCGAGCAAGCGCCGCGCCTTGGGCGCGGGCTTGCAGCCCTTCTTGCCGGAGCGGGCCCTGCTCAGCCGGCCGGGCCCCGCCCAGGGCAGAAGCTCCCGATTGCCTTTTTAAATCCCAATCCGCGCAACCCGCGCCAGGATTTCGATGGCGAGTCGCTCGATGAGCTTGCTGCCTCAATCAAGGAAAAGGGCATCATTCAGCCCATCGTCGTGCGCCCTGTCTCCGGGCGGGCCGATGCTTACGAAATCATCGCGGGCGAGCGGCGCTGGCGGGCGGCGCAGCGCGCAGGGCTCCATGAGGCGCCTGTGGTCATCGTCGAAGCCGATGACCGCCAGGCTCTCGAGCTTGCCATTGTCGAGAATGTCCAGCGAAATGATCTCAATCCGCTCGAAGAAGCGGCGGGCTATGAGCGCCTCGCGCAGGAATTCGAGTATTCGCAATCCGATCTCGCTAGGGTGATTGGCAAGAGCCGCAGCCATGTCAACAATACCTTGCGGCTTTTGCGGCTGCCCGAGCGCACCAAGACTCTCTTGCGGGAAGGCAAGATTTCGGCGGGACATGCCCGCGCCTTGATCACTTCCGCCGATCCCGATGCGCTCGCCGATAAAATCGTGGCTCAGGGTCTTTCCGTCCGGCAGGCCGAGAAGCTCGCTTCCCCTGCGCGATCTCCGGGCAAGGAGGCCCGCGAGAGAAGCAAAGCCAGGAGCGAGGCAAGGACGCCAAAAGATGCCGATACGCGCGCCATGGAGAAAACGATCATGGAACAGATTGGCATGGAAGTGGTGATCACGCCGCACAGCAGCGAAACGGGCGAGCTCCTCGTGCGCTATAAATCCCTCGACCAGCTCGATCTTTTGTGCCGTTTGCTGAGGGCCGGGTAGAGCTCTTCGAAAGGATTCGGGCCCCGGCGCGTGCAAATAGCGCCGGGCCCGTTTTCCGCCCAATTCAGCAAAGCTGAACCCAAACTTGAGCGTGGGGCAGATCAGGAGAGGCGGCTGCTCGAGTGGCAATCCGCGAAGCGCGCTCGCCGGATTGGGACGAAGCCAGGCGGCAAGGCGGCGCCTGCACGGCCGCGGGGCCCAGGCGGATTCAGCCTTGCGGCATGTTCGCAATCTCCACCCGCTCGCTGAGTCCGGGCGGCGTGAAGCCAAAGATGCGGCCGTAAAAATCAAGCTCCAATTCGAGCGTGCGCCGAATGGTTTCCGCCTTCCGGAAACCGTGACCCTCGCCGGGGAAGGAATAATAGGCAACGGGAAGCCCGCGGGACTTCATGGCTGCGACGATCACCTCGGCCTGGTTAGGCGGCACGGTTTTATCGTCGTCGCCCTGAAAGAAGATGATGGGACAAGAGAGCTTCTCGATATGATTGATCGGGGAGCGCTCGCGATAGAGCGCCGCTTTCTCGGGCAGTGGCCCAATGAGCTTATCGAGATAGCGCGATTCGAATTTGTGCGTGTCCTTGGCAAGCAGCATCAAATCGGCGACTCCGTAATAGCTTGCCCCCGCCTTGAAGAGATGGAGGTTTGTCAGCGCTGCGAGCGTCGTAAACCCCCCGGCACTGCCGCCACGGATGATGAGACGGCTGCCGTCAACGAGACCGCGTTCAACGAGGCTTTTGGCCGCCGCCGCGCAGTCTTCGACATCGGCGACTCCCCACTGGCCATAGAGCTCTTCGCGGTAGGCCCGGCCATAGCCCGTGGAGCCGCGGTAGTTAACATCGGCGACTCCGAAGCCGCGGCTCGTCCACCACTGAATGCTGAGCGAAAAACCATTCGTTGCCATGCTGGTCGGGCCGCCGTGCGATAAGACAATGAGCGGCGGCAGCTCGCCGGGCGGGGGGTCGAAATCGCGGTTTTTTGGCGGATACCAAAACGCATGGCCGGTGCCGCCGCGGGTTGCAAAATCGAAGGGAATGCCAGGCGAGATGGACTCATCGGGGATTACGGCGGGGGCGGCCTCGCGCAAAACAGTTCGCGCACCGGCCCCGGTCTTCGTCAGCAGGCAGACGGCAGGCGGCGACGAGGGCGGGGTTGCGATATAAGCAAGCCCTTCTCCATAAGGGCAGGGGCATTCTTGCACCTGGCCAATCGGGAGCGGCCTGGTCTTGCCGCCATCGATCAGAACGGCCAAGCGCATTCCTTCCCGGACCATCGCAGCGATGATTCTGCCGTCGTCCAAGAAATCATAAAAGCGCTGGGCAAATACCCACTGCGGTCCGCCGATCTCGGCCTCGATCGGGGCGAGATTCACAATCTCGCCGCCACGCACGGCATAAAGATTCCACCAGCCTGTGCGGTCAGAGCAAAAGCAAAGCGAGCCATCGGGAGCCCATTTCGGTTGGACAATTGCCTCTGACCTCTCGCCAGCAACAAGGCGCGCGGAGCCAGGCATTCCCTCGCTCACACCGGCGGTATAGAGCCTTGTGCCATCCCAAGGCATGTTGGGGTGATCCCAAGCGAGCCAAGCGAGGCGCGTTCCGTCAGCCGAAAGGCGCGGCGAACTCAAGAAATCCGGGCCTTCGATCAAAACCATCTCGGTGCCGCCGGGATCGAGCGGCAGGGCCACGATTGCAGCCTTCGGGTCCGTTGGCGAACGGCCGCGATGGTCTTCTCTGACCGCAAGACACCGGCGGCGAGGAAGATCGAATTCAAAGTCGGCGTAGCGGCATTCCTCTGGCGTTTCTATCCGGCGAGGAAGACAGTCGCCTTCGATCAGCCAGACGCTGCCGTTGCTGCGCTCGCTGAAGATGATCATGTCAGATTTGGCGCGATAGGCGCCGCCGCCATATTCATGGACCCGGCTTGAGATGTTGAATGGCGCGGGGGTGAGGTCTGCGATGCCTCCAAGCCTGCGGCGGCACAAGGCTGTGCGGCCGTTTTCGGCGGGCCTAGCTTCGAGCCAATAAAGATCTTGGCCATCAGCACTAAGCGCGCTGAGCGCGATCGCTGCCCTGGTCATGAGTTCGACAGTGACAGGCGAGACCCAAGTGCCGTAAGGCGCAACCGTTCTCGTCATGTGCGCTCCTAAACCGCGCCACCGGTGGCCACCGTGGCCCCCCGGCTCGCGCCAAGGCCGATTATGACCTTGAGATTGAGAGCAGCCAACCTGGAAATGGCAGCCTCGCCGGTTTTGCGTTCGCGTTCGCGAAACCGGTGTAGCGAACGCAACCGGCTAGCATAAAGGGGTTGTTAGCCGGCGGCCCATTGCGGCCTGGTTGCCCGGTGCAGATCAGAGCTGCCGCTCCGCGCGAGATTGCCATATCTCTCGCGCTCAAGCCTCTGCTGGGCATGCCCCTTATTCTATCTGGCTAATGCTGCAGCTAATCGCTTAAGCCCGCGCGAAAACCATCGCGCCAGCTCGGCCAGATCAACTCGAGTCCAAACTCGCGCTTGGCCTTGACGTTTGAGGCGCCGCGGACGCTGGTCATGAAAATAAGTCCGTCTCCAAGGAAAAAGCGGCCGAGCCATGCCGGGATTTTGAGCGGGGGCCTTGCGCCTATTGCCGCCGCCAAAGCAGGAAGCCATTCGGAAACGGGCGCAGGATCGTCGTCGGCAATGTTGTAGATCCCCGGCGTGCCGCGGGTGACCGCCGCCGCCGTAAACCGCGCGGCATCGTCGATGTGGAGGAAGGACCAGATGCCGCTGCCGCTTCCCACGATTGGAACGCGGCGCTTGCGGAGGGCCCCGGCCATCCAGCCGTTGGTGCTAATGGCCGTGCCCGGCCCGTAAAACCAGCCATAGCGGAGCACAATGCCATCCAGCCCCGTTTCTTCCCTCACCGCGGATTCGAGATAGCGGATGGCCTCGAGCGTTCTGCGGAAGCCGGGCGGCGGACGGGGATCCAGCGGATCGTCCTCTGTCTTCACCGGTCCGCTCTCGCGCTCATAGGTCCAGCCCGCAAAGCTTTGCGCAATAAAACGCCGCGCACCGCACGCGCGCGCAGCGGCGAGCAAATGGTCTGTGCCTTCGGTCCGTAGCCGGTTCGTCGCGGCAAAACCGCGGTCGAAATTGCGCAAATCAACTTTGCCGATCGCGGTCAGTTCATGAATGACGGCTTCGGGCGCCTCCCTTTGAACCGCATCCATAATGGCAGTTGCATCGAGCGCGTCGGCGATGACGGGTCTTGCGCCCAGATTGCGCAAGAGCTGGGCCTTGGAAGGCGACCGGGTCAGCCCCGCGATTTCATGCCCCGCCGCGCGCAACAGCGGGATCAGGCGGCGCCCGACCGCTCCTGTTGCGCCTGCTGCAAAGATTTTCATGAAAATAGCCCGGCACCGGAATTTCACGCGCAAAAGGCCAAACGGCGGTTTGCAGTAAATGTTCCAGGATCTGCCGCGGCGCTCCGGCTCGCAGCGAGGCCTTCGAGCGAGAGTTCGCCCATGGCCATGCTCCAGAAGCAAGCAGCGCATGGCAGGCTATCCGCCCGGGCTTCCGTTCCACGCCACTCGTAAAGCGCAATGCGCGGAGTTCCCGGTTTCGCAGGGGTAAATTGGCACTGGCGTACTCGTGCACTATGCTGACAGCAGTTCGGAGAGGCACGCAGACTTGCCATTTGCAATAGCGGATCAAAGCGCGATGAAACTCGATTCAATACTTGTAGATTTTGCATTGCAGGGTGGCGGCGCGCATGGCGCGTATACCTGGGGGGTGCTCGATCGCCTCCTCGAAGAGAATTGGCTTCAAATTGACGGAATCTCCGGCACTTCGGCCGGCGCGATGAATGCCGCAGCTCTGGCTTACGGCTTTATCTTAGGTGGGCCGGAGGGTGCGCGCGCTGCTTTGGACAATTTCTGGCGCCGCGTAGCGCGCATGGGCTGGCTCAGTCCATTTCAGCGTGCCCCCTTCGATGTCCTTCTAGGCCGCTGGACACTCGATAACTCCCCCGCTTTTGTTGCAATGGATCTGATTTCACGTATGTTTTCCCCTTACGATCTCAACCCCGCAGGGTGGAACCCGCTTCGTGAGATCCTGACTGAAGCAATCGATTTTAAACGGTTAGGTGAATCGCCGATCAAGCTTTTTATCACCGCGACGAATGTTGCCACTGGCCGTGCGCGTGTCTTTCGAAATCACGAGATTTACCCGGATGTGCTCCTCGCCTCCGCTTGTCTGCCGACTCTCTATCAGGCCATAGAGATCGATGGTGAGGCCTATTGGGATGGAGGTTACTCCGGCAATCCGACGATCACGCCTTTAGTGCGTGAGTGCAAATCGCAGGACACGATCATCATTCCGGTTAATCCGGTCGAACGCAACTCCAGGCCGCGCTCGGGTAGTGAAATTTTCAACCGCTTGAACGAGGTTGCATTCAATGCCGTCCTGCTGAAGGAGCTGCGCATGATCGCGCTGCTGCGGCGGATTGCAAGCCCCGGCGATGAGGAGGGCGAAAAATGGGCCAAGATGCGTGTCCACTCAATTCCCAATGAGATCATGACGGAGCTCAATGCCTCTTCCAAGCTCATTGCCGAATGGGATTTCTTTTGCATGCTGCGCGGTGAAGGCCGCCGTTCGGCGCAGATTTTTCTGGAGCATCATGCGGCAGATCTCGGTGAGCGCTCTTCGCTTGACCTCGATGTTTTGTTGAAAGGTGTATGACCGCATGGGACTTTTTGGGATCCTGACCGGCCTAGGCGGACTAATCTGGTTCGCCTTCCGCGGCTGGAGCATTCTGCTGCTCGCCCCGGCCGCGGCGCTCGTTGCGGCTGCCTTTGTGCTCAACGAGATCAAGGGGTTTGGCGGCACCGTGCTCAAAATCCCTCTCGATGAGACGAAGGAAAAAGTTCTCCGCGACGCCCTCGAGAGCGCTGCAGCGCAAGAATTGGCCTCCTCGTGAGGAAAGGGTTAAGAATCAGGGCGGGCGCACTGCCGAAAAGAACCTTTTGGCGGTCGCCAAACTTTCCGGTCGGGAGGAATCTATGACCAGAGTTTATCGACCTGCAGCGTTACGAACCGTGCTAAGTAGCGCTGCGGTTGCGAGTGGCTGGTTGCTGTTGATGCCGGGCACCGGCGGATCCGCGCCGCTCATACCGCCGGCACAAGATGCTGTCGGGGCCGAAAAGCCGATCGAACAGGCAGTCCACCATCGCTGGCACCATCACCACCATCGCTGGCACCATCACCACCAGCGCTGGCACCATCACCAACGTCGCTGGCACCACCATTAACAGCGTTAACCCGCGAGCGGGGTCGTTTGGTAAAATAGCGCTACATACCGCAGCGCGTCCTTGCGCTGACAGCCTTGCGGTGAAAGCGCGTTAACACCTACGAACTTTTTTGGTGAGCTGGACTTCGCTAATCCCAACTCTATCTTAGCGCAGGCCGGTTATTTTTGTTCGGGAGGATGGAATGAGGCCCGGCGACCCGGTCGAGAAGACAGTGGCCGTCGTGCGGCGCCGTCGCGTACGCAGGTGCTGGTGGCGCCGTGGGCACCGCGTGTGCCGCTGGGTCTGGGTTCGCTAGTATTGGACTCGTGGCAAGCGGCGCTTAGGTGCGCGCCGCTCCAAATCTGTTCAAACTCATTGCTGCGGCCTGCCATTGCGCCCAACGGCCGGCCGCCTCACGGCAAGTTGATTCGGGAGAAGCGCTGTGGCCGAGTCTGATTTTCCGGGTGCCGCCACCAAACCCTCGCCGCCTTGGTGGAAACAAAATTTTCTGCTGCGAAAGCTGCCTTACATTATCGTGCTGGCGCTGACGATTTTGGGTGTCGCCTATACCAGCATGTGGCACCAGCCTCTGGTGGGCTATTGGGAATTCTTGGCATTGCTGACCGGGGTAGTCTGCGTTGCGACAGGGTGGCCGGACGCCAGCGACAGGGGAGCTCGTTTCCGATTGGTGTGGACGCAGGCGGCCCACTGGGCGGCTATACTGGTTGCAATGAACATTGTGCTTACTTCTACCGTTCAGAGAATGCTGACCGGGCCGGCGACGGGACTGGCTCTTTTGCTGCTGCTGGCGCTAGGCACTTTTCTCGCGGGACTCCATATCTCCTTTGAGCTTTGCTTTCTTGGCGTCACGATGGCTCTTGCTGTGCCGGCAATCGCCTGGCTAAAGCAATCTGCGCTATTCCTTGTTTTGGCGGGAGCCGCTGTTATCGGGCTTGCCATCACATTCTGGCGGCGCGGCCGAGGCGAACGGGCGGCGCTGTGATTGCGAGCAAGAATTGCTTCGAGTAAGGTTTGAATTCCGCTCCGCCCACTGTCCGTTCGGTGGAGGGGCACGAAGCCGCTGTTGTCGACTTATTGCACGACGGCCTGCAAAGCGCGCCGGATTCGATCCCGCCGCGATGGCCATTGGCAGAGGCACGGCCCAGCGGCCGGACAGCTGGATCTGGCGGCGCGAAACGACGGCCTTTCAAAGGGTGCCATTATCCCGGTGGCAGGGCTGAGAAATAAGCAGCGATGACTTCCATCTCATCTGCCGTCAGCTTGCGGCTTATATGGCGCATTTCCTTGTGTACGCGCTGGCCCGTATGAAACGCGCGCAGTTGCTTAGGCAGATAAAGCTCGTTTTGGCCGGCAAGGTTTGGCACTTCGGAAAATTTCGCGATCCGGTCGGTCCCCGGCAAGGCGCACAGTCCGAAATCAGTTTGTTCGCTTGTCGTGCATGTGAGGGAGCGGCAAGCAAGATGGCGGCGAGGAGGGCGGATTTGATGAAGCCTCGCTCAATCGGACTGCAGACTATGCAGCGAGCCTTTTTGTAGACGGAGACCGCAACACTCAAAGGAGTCCTGGATTGCCTTTTGGAAACCATGGCGGACAATCGGGCAGAAAGAGACAAGCGGCAAACAGGCACGCCTCGAAAGAGCTGACCGGGATTAAGGCGGCAACGGAACCGCCCGTAACGGTAAGCGTTCGTGTGAGATGAATCGAATATTGCCCATCTTTGGTTTACTTCTAATCGGGACCCTGCCTTGCAATGCCACTCCTCTGTGCAAGGCCTTATGGCCGAAGTGTCCTTTCCGGTTCGGCTTTCCAAGGCTCGCTCTTCAATGTGATAACCTAGATCCGATCTACTATTTCTATGGTGATGATTCAGGTCCTTTCTGCATAGACGGCGCCGTCGGCACTGGCAAAACCTACACCTTTGATACTGCGAATACTTCCCTCTTGGCATATGCTTGCAACTTACCGTGTGTCCGCTTCAACTGTGTCAGTTTTTCTCTTGACCAGCCTAATCCCAACTATTGCGGTATGCTGGCGCCAGGGCCGCCCCCCGTCTCTTGCCGGCAATGCAGGGCGGAAGGAGGGGTTTGCACGACGGCGGGATGCGCATTTGAATAATGCACGCTCGCTCTTATTCCAGGACGCACGTGAGGTCCGCACCAGGCGCGCAAAACCTTCACTTCCGCGTTCGTTCCGGTCGCGCCGGAGCCGCTGGAAAACCGCCGCTGATTATCGCACGATGCTGACGGCAGAGCGCAGCTTCGGGCCGGACGATCTGCTCTTTCCGGCAACCGAGGCCGAATTCGCGAGCTCGCGGGCGACAGTGAGTTGACGGTGGTCATAGTCCTCTTCTGGCCGTCCGCCACGCTTTCCGGGATGCGTTGCCCCTTCAGGCGGCTTCCGCCGCCGCCTCGATCCTGGCGACGTCGATTTTCACCATCGTCATCATCGCCTCGAAGGCGCGCTTTGCCTTCTTACGGTCGGAACTCGTCGTCAGGTCAAGCAGCCGCCTCGGCGTGATCTGCCAGGAAAAGCCCCAACGGTCCTTGCACCAGCCGCAGGCGCTCTCGACGCCCCCATTCCCGACGATCGCATCCCAGTAGCGGTCGGTCTCTTCCTGGCTTTCGGTAACGACCATGAAGCTGACCGATTCATTCGGCGTGAAATTCGGGCCGCCGTTAAGACCGACGAACCGCCGCCCGAGCACCGTGAATTCGACGGTCAACTCGCTGCCTTCGCGGCCACCGGGAAAATCACTGGGGGCAGCGTTCACCCGGTCGACATGGCTGTCGGGAAATGTCGCGGCGTAGAATTCCGCCGCCTTGCTTGCTTCGCCGTGGTCGAACCACAGGCATGTAACGAGGTTGGCCATATCCATTCTCCTTGCGTCTTGGGCGTTTCAGGTCTTGTACAGCCGCGCGGCTCGGTGCAGTTGTGGTTCAAAACGGGCTCTCGGCCCGCTCGGTTTGAAAGAGATCGAGGCGGGTTTCGCGAAACGCGGCCGCCCGAGGATCGGCGATCTTGCGCCACGCGTCGAGCGATGCCCGGCCGGGCTACCTTTCGAAAACATTGATCCATTCCGCATCGAGCGGGTCGGCGTTGGGCCAGTGGAGGCGTGGCGGCAAGCCTCGCCGGATCCCGGCGGGTTTACCCTGGCAAGCTGTCTGGCCGCCTGAGGCATTCGGCGGCAGACAGCTCGGCAAGCCTTGCTTGCAATTTGGCGATGCCGCGTTTGAGATTGGCTCTCGCCAGCGGGAACCATTCTTGCCTGGCTTCTGCGCGCCGGTAAAGGCGCACATCCTGTTTGGCAAAGGCCTGAAGCAGCCGGAGCCGGCTCGAACAAAAGTCAGTCTCGGGAACCCATGAAAGCTCGGATCGAATCTGGTCAAGGCCCCGAGCGAACTCATTCCATGGCGAGGCAAGAGAGCTTAAATCCAAATCCAAGAATAGATCGAGGTCGCCCGCAAAACCAACGTAATGCTGCTTTTCTGCTCTTGCCTGTAGATGGTCAGCGGTGCCCATAATAAGATCATGAACTGCGTCTGCGTCTATAGTATTCAATAATGTAAACTCGCGAAACAGTTTACAGCTGTCGCGGACATTTTCATAATCTGTACATGGGATGCCATCCTGATTAACCGCTCTGTGCACAACGTCGTGCCAAAATATAGAAATAGCAACGATATCTATTCTTCTAGCAAGATAAGAAAACTCATCCAGCTTTTTGAGCAAATGAGCAATATGTTCCCACGTGTGATATGCGCGGTGCCCTTCGCTGTAGCAGCCATCCAGCGCTTCCCACGCTCCAGCTTTGTGCCGCCCCTCCAGTGGCATCCAGAACTTTTTTTTGATCTCCTTACTTATTCGCTTTCGTGTGTCTTCTAACACTTCATTCGTTCCGCAAAAATTACCCGCTCCGGAAGATGAACCCAGATTATCGTTGGGCTTGCAAGGGGAAAGAAAATCACCCTTGGCATCCGGCTTCGATCTAGGGGGCCGATAATCGGAACCTGTATTGCGGGAACTGCGTGTACCGCTTGCGCACCATTTTGGCGCGGCAATGGCTGTAGCCGGCTTGGACCTAAAGTCGGAACTGCCGCGTGCCTTGGCAACGCCGCGCTCGAATTTGTGATTTCCCACGATCTATTCCTCTTGAACAGGGCGCAAAAGGCGTTCCTCTAGTATTCCAACATCGATGTGTTAGAGTCTTCGGCTGGACGGGGCGCTCCTATGATGCAGGCGCCGGCGGGTTGGGAAAGGTTGGGCTCGAGAATATTTGCATTTGGGTCAAGTAATGTGAACGCAGACGAATGGTCAATGTTGCGGTCAACCCGGGCTACGATGCGGATATTATTATCGCCGGGGCTGGGCCTGCGGGTGCTGCGGCGGCGTGCCATCTAAGGCGCTTGGGAGCCTCTATAATCCTTCTAGACCAAGCGTGCTTTCCTCGCGACAAGGTATGCGGCGATTTTGTTGGCCCGGCCGCACTTGTCGAACTCGATGCTCTCGGCATCTCTCAGGCGAATGGGTTCGCGCAGACCCACATTGGGCATCGTGGCGCGTTTTATGTTGATGGCGAAGAGCTGATCGTCAAAACCTTTCCCGTCATTGACGGCCTGCCGCCTTATTGCCGTGTGATTCCAAGATTTATTCTCGACAATTACATCATTCAATCTGCGCGCAGCGCGGGTGCTCAGGTGAGGGAAGGCGTCCGGCTTACCGGATTTAATGTCGAACCCGGCGCGGTCACCGTGATAGCGGCAAGTGCATACGGCCAGCTTACCTTGCGCGGCCGCGTGCTGATCGGTGCGGATGGCAGCGCCTCGACGGTAGCACGGCTCACGCGGAAAGGCGCACCGTTGCGGTGCGACCGGCTCATCGCGTCGCGCGCATACTTTAGGAATGTAGAAGGGCCGGATGATCGGCTCGATGTATACTTTAGCAGTGCCTGCTTTCCGGGATATTGCTGGCTTTTCCCGGCCGGGAATGGCGAGGCGAATGTCGGACTCGGAGTGCCAGTCGAAACCTTTCCTGCCTATGACCGGACGCCTGCCGCGATATTGGATCAGATGATGCGCGGCGATGCAGCGCTGTCGCGGCGCCTGAACAATGGGCGCATGCATGGCAAGATCACGGGCTGGCCCCTGATCATCTTCAATCACGAGCAGCCGGTCGTATTTGACCGCGTTGTTCTGATTGGCGATGCGGCGGGACTCATAAATCCGCTCAATGGCGAGGGCATCCAATATGCGCTCATGAGTGCCCGCTGGGCGTCTGAGATTCTGGCGCCGTGTTTACGTGATAACGATTTCTCTGCGCCGGCCCTTGCGCCTTTTTCCAAGCGCGTTGAGGACGCGCTGCGCCATGACATGGCGCTTTCCCGGCTTATCTTGCAATTCGCCAGCAACCGCGCTCTTACACCCGTATGTCTTGGCGTGATGAAGAGACTTGCTTCCCGCGCCCGGAAGGATTCCAATTTTGCGGACACTCTACAGGGAATATTTAGCGGCCTAATTCCAACACGAGAGGCTTATAAGGTGATTGGCGGTACCATCGACGAGGCCCTGCAGGCGCTCGTTTCCGGGATGGTGATGACAGCACTCAAAGGTCCGCGCCATTTGGCGAGGTCAGGCGCTGCCGGCGTGCAACTGGCCTTTCAGTTCGCTTACGATACAATGAGAAATCCCGCGGCCTTCGCAGAATGGTTGAAAACTACGGCGAACGGCACAATCGAATTGGGAGCGCAGGTCTCGCGGAATGGCGCTAGGAGCGAGACGGAAAATGATATGGCTTACCGGTCTCCCCCATGAGCTCGAAAGCGCAGTGGAATCGGAGCCACTCGTGCTTTCCAAAGGCAATCCTTCTCTCACGTGCCCAAACAGGCAGGACATCGGGGCCGGCTCAAATCTTTTCCCGGTATTGCCGCACTGCGGCAGAAAGCTATGGTACGCATTGATAATGTCAGATAACGAATATATAATTGTCGATTACGGCTGCAAAAGAATTTTGAGAAAAAGAGATGAGGAACGGCCCCAAGTCTTATGCCATCAGCATCGTCACAACTTTTGCGGCAACCCCGGCCATCGCAGACGATTTGGCTAGTCCTGTCCAGCCGCCCTCCCCGCCAAGCTTTTATGTTCACGCCGGAGCGAATGGAAGCTTTCCCCAAACAAATGCACAGCCAGAGGGGGGTGGTGTGTTTTCGGCAGCGAATATTGCTATTCGGCCAGTCTATACTCTTGCTGTGGAAGCAGGCTACTTTCTCACGCCCAATATCGCAATTGCCTTCTCAAGCGGTTTGCCTCCACTTGAACATCTCAAGGCGACTGGGTTCGGCTTGACCACGTTATATGGGTCCAATCTCGCGGGAAGCGTGCGGTCAGGGCTTGCGATGCTTCTTCTTCAGTATCATTTTTCCGACTTCGGGCCGGTGCAACCCTATGCCGGGATTGGCGCTGGCTACTTGTTCAATCTTGGAAACGTTAGCGATGGTATTCTTGAGAATGTAAGCGTCGATCAAAATTTTGCGCTCATTTTCCAAGCCGGCGCTGATTTCATGTTAACTCCCAGCTGGGGCCTATTTTTAGATGCCAAGAAGGCTCTATTTTCCACCGACGCACAGGGATTCCTAACGTCTCCGTACAGTTTCACTGTGCCGATTGCCGTCACTCGCCCGGTTCGCGCTCATCTCACGCTTGATCCTTGGATCGCAACGGCCGGTATCACCTTCAAATATTAGCGCCTGTTTGCGATCGCTTTAGGTGCCCAAACCTGCTGCCACGGATCGCAAAGGCGTTTCGCGTTTGGCTTGCGCTTAGCGGCTGGCCAGGCGATCTGCGTAGCCGCGATCGGCTGAGGCCGGCATTGGCCGGCTAATCGAGACCGTTTTGGAGTGTATAGTCCATCGAACAGACTATCCGGTACCAGCTGCCCGCCGGAAAGGTTATGGTGCCTTTTAGCCCATCGATGCCGAGCACATTGCACAATGTATTCCAGGCCGCAGGCGCCCGTTTCCCGGCATGGAAGGTCAAATTGACGCTACCCTCCGGCCTTGCAACGCGCAGATCACCATCAAAGTTGAACTTGCCTCTTATCCATGTGGCATACTCTCTTAGATCCCGTTTTAGCTTCCGTTCGCCAATTGGCGAAACTTGTATCGATTGGATTTCAACTAGCTTCTTCGATAGAACCGAGCGCGCGAAGGAGCGCCGGTATTCGGGATCCGTGAAGTCCGTCTGAAGCCAGCGTAATGGGAACGCGCCAAACACAAGGTCCGGATCGATTTCATCAAACGTATCCCAGTCATCGTTGTGCAGAGGCGGGCAGTCGAGCTCGAGCAGCGTCTGGCCCGCTGGCGCTCCTGCCGTTTTCGTGAGAGAAATCTGTGCGATTGATGCTAGGGGCCAAGGTTCTTCCTGCGGTGCCAGCCGGCCGTCTGGACGCAGTGTTTTTGGCTCTCCTTTGCCATCCTTGACGCAAAAATCAGCCAATCGCTTATCGAATCCCTGTGCGGCCCGGGCAATCACTTTCGACCAAGGATTATCGACGAATATGGCAGGAACGAAAGTGGCGGGATCACGCGCTTGCGCAGTGTCATCGTCTACCCGCCCAGCCAATATGCGAATGAGCAATTCATGCTGGGACTGGAAATCTTTTTCAGTGACCGGCCACGCGCCTTTCTTCAATTTCATTTTGCCGTAACGCAAGAGTTCGAGCATCAACGTGCGGCTCGCCGGCTCATATCGAAAATCTGAGACCGCACTCTCGTCCCGCTCACCGTTCCTGTCCGGCGGCAGATTGCGATGGAAGTTTAGTGGCTTCAGGAGCTCATTCAGGCCCTCGCGGATGCGCTTGTCGTCGCCGGTGCCGCACTTGGTCAAATCAATGCGAAAACCCAGTACTTCGACATCCTCAAATCGGAATTCCGCGTCGCCGAATATGGAACGGCGAGACCCACGCTCAACGCGCACGGGCGCAATTACCGGCTGCCATTCCGGCAGCTCAACTTGCCCAGACCAGATCATAACTGGTTTCCGGTCGAAATCATCCAGCTTGGGAAAGCGCACAGACTCTCCCTTGAATATGGTCTGAGCCTGTCTGTGCTCAACAACGGCTTTTCGCTTAGCCAGCCAATCGACGAGCGTTCCAACGATCTTGGTCGCTGGGAAGACGCTATCCGGCACCTCCAACTTTTGCTTATATACCGGTGCAAGCTCCGTGGCTGCTGGTGCGGCCTCCGCTGGAGACCCGGCGCCATTGGGCGGAATGCCTTTGATTGAGAGCAAGGCCTCCCTATAACTCATTTCCGCAGACTCGGGGAGGAAACAGGGGGCAAATACAATCAAGGCCCCCTCTTTCCTGGTGATGTTCGCATCGACGAGCGGGAATCCGCGGTCGCGCCAGACGCTGCAGGTCTTCGCCCCATTCGCGAAGCCGAGTTGGCACTTAAGCTGCGCCGGAGAGTAGGCATTATCCACGGTTGAAAAAAGCACAGCCATCTCCTCGCCGGCATCATCAACAATGACCTCGATGGCCCATGTCGTCACATCGCCCCCAGCAAAAGGTTCTGCAAGCGATGGCCTAGCCGGGAACGGCGGATCAGAGTCAAATGTCGCCAGCCAGAAATGCGGCATCACCTCTCCCCTTTAGCTCCTATGCCCTCATTGCAATTTTCTTTGCTCCAATTCGCAACCCCGGAAGGCGCGGAATGAGCTATCAGAAAGTTTCTGCGTATCCTCAAGAGCTAACACAGCTGCTGGCGTGATCCAGCCCGCAAGTTTCTTATCTGGTGGATGATTGTCCTTACTTACCGCAAGTTCGCGTGCAATTTCGACGGCGAGCTGTGCTGTGAATTGGTAAGCGTTAGGCGTTTTCCACCGCCAGTCGATCAAGCGCTTATGATATATGTCCTCGATCTCGAGCAGGACGATATGGAACTCTTGTTTAAGCTCCTGTGCCGTTGGGCCCTCGGGCAGCAGAGCTAATTGCGCGTTCAATGCGGAGCGGACCCATGGAAACGCGCTAAAAATTGAGAACATGCCGCCGACTTGATATGCGGCACGGGCGAGCGTGCCCATCTGAATGTAAGATTCGATCGTATTCGCCATGCAGTTATTGCGCAGGACAGTGTGACGGGCGCAAAGCGTGTCGACAAGGTTGGCCGCTGAGGCAATTTGCAGGTTTTTCTCCCCGCCGTGGCCGCTACGTTTATCTGGCGGCTCTCCGAAATCGAAGATCCTCTCGAGTTTTCCGACAGGCTCGTGAGATATGACCAGCTCTTTAATCATTCTCCCTTCTGGATTGAGACTCTGTTTCTTCCGCATCACTACCACCTGCTCCCGCAAGTAACGCATTGCGGAGGCGATGCTGCCGCGGGAAAGCTCCGTAGCCGGCGAGACCGCGATGCGAACCGCCCCGAGTTCATTGTGAGACCGCTTCAGTGTCTTCAGCGCAACGTCCAGCAACACATCTGATGCCGCGGCCAAGTTGCCTGCCGCCGAGACCATCGCGACTTCCCGCTGCGCCGCGAAACGCCCAAGGTCATCGAGCTTGCGGTAGACATCGGCTTCGCCATTAATATCCACATAATGGCACTGCTTTTCCAACGCGGCTTTCGCCAGCGGCTCGGCGGTAAAAGCAAATGGACCAGCTGCATTCACGACGACGTCAATACTGTCGATTCCTTTTAGGATTTCATCGCGCTCATCGAGCCCAAATACACGGAATTCCATGCCATTTTCTTCTGCAACTTCTTGCAGCTTAGCACGTTCGCGTGCCGCGAGTATCATCCGGCACTTGCCCCGCCCATTCTGTGGTGACATGCACGCGGCCTTGCCTTCGGCAGCAATCAACCGCCCGGAAAAACCGGTCGCGCCATAGAGAAGAATGTTGTAGGCCATCACGCTCTCTATTTGGCGAGATCAATGCGATCGCTGCAGCACCCAAACGAGCAGGCTGCGCATAAAGGTTCGGTCGCGGCTTTCGTGCATGCCGCTGAAATAGCTGTCGAATTCATAAAGAGCGGCGCCTGCCAGCGCACGGGCGACAGTGCGCGCGTGCTCCCTTGCACCCGTCCGGTCGAACACAGTGCGCACCCAGTCAACCTCTGCTTCCGTTCGCGCCGGCCGCGCGGTTCCTAAGAAGCGTCTGAGCTTGCGGCGTTCTGCATTACTGGCGTAACGAAGCGCGTGGATCATCATCAGCGTCCGCTTACCCTCAAGCAAATCCCCGTTGATTTCCTTCCCGTATCCTGGCCCTGGATCGAGATTGAGCAGGTCATCCTGTATCTGGAATGCGGCGCCAAAGAAGAACCCTAGGCGGATAAGCGGGTCGAGCGGCATTCGCCCGCGCGCGCCGATGAGGCAACCTACGCGCATCGGATAGATCGTCGCGAGCCAGCATGTCTTCTGCAGAACCATCCGCAGATAATCCTCGCCGTCGAGCTCAATTCGATTGTCACGCCGCCATCCGAGCTCCAAGGCTTGTCCCTCCGCGCTTTCCCAAGCCATCCTCTCCGTCTCTTCGAAGATGCACAAAGCAATCGCAAGACCTAGTCGGTGGATATTGTCTTTGAGAGGGCGTAGACTGAGCAGTCCCAATGCGTCGCCGGCGTTGATCGCCAATGGGATACCGTGCAGGACGTGAAGGGTTGGCGTCCCGCGCCGCTCCTCGCTCGCATCCTCGACATCGTCATGGACGAGCAATGCATTGTGAAATAACTCGATCGATACGGCTGATGGGATCGCATCTTCAATCTTTGCGCCTGCGGCACGAGCCATCGCAATGCATAAGCTCGATCGCAGCATTTTGCCGGCGCGCTTGGGGTACTCTCCAAGCAATTCGTAAAGGTAAGAGCGGGGCTCGCCTTGAGGGAGATAGGCCTGCATACCCATGCGTGTGAGTTCGCCATATTCACTTAGCATCTCGCGTACCAGCGGCTCGTCGGCGGGCGCGAATTCTAGAGTATCAGCGAAACCCATGGCAAACTCGCTATAGCTCGATCTCGATCATGCCGATTTGCGCTTTTTCTCTATCGCAGACCGCGGCCCTCCACAGGCCCGGCGGAGCAAGACGTTGCACTTCAACACTCAGGCGGGGTGCGCCATCTTGAGAATCGATGGCGAGCTGTGCCGTGATCGGCTCGCTTTCGATGTGGTTAACGCTATAAAACTTAATCCCCTCGTTGATTGGTCCTTCGCTCTCGATTTCGAATTGGCGAAGGCAAACTGGGCGCGGATGTCCGCCCTCGAGCACGATCTTGATCCGCCGCAACGAAGCAGCCGGTGTACGGGCCGGGGAGGTTGCGGCTTCCCCTCGTTCCGTCACGCGCTTTGGCATGTCATGATGTGACGGCCTAGGCTTCCCAGGTTTTTCCTTTTCAGGTTCGATTAATCCGAACGTGGATCCGAGCAGCCGGTATTGCGCAACCATCAGCCGCCAGAGCGGGCTTCCGGGCTCGGCGGCAGCCGCTTCTAACCAGCTAAGGGCGCTCATGCCCGCTCTGAAGATCAGTTGCTGCGTTGCGTCGAGGGCTTGCTTATCGCTTCGCGGGCCGGCTGCCCGGTCTCCAGCCTCGCGCAGGCGCTGCGCCAGCCTTGCGCTGCGCTCGACCTGGGCCTCAGCAACTTTGTAAGCCATGCGCACGGCAGCCACGACGGCGTCTTCGGCTGCATTCAACGGTAGCCCGCCAAGGCCCCTCCTGCCGTCAGCGGCAGTCCGAAATAGCCCCCCGGCCGTCCGGACCGGGTCAGTGCGTGCTGGCAAAGGCCGCGACCAGCGCTCCTCGTCTCTGGCCGTTGAGGAAATGCTCATGGGTGATCGTAGCCGATGATCGACTCGAGATTGGGTTTGCCGGAAATGGCATGGGCGGCAAGCATACCAGACATGACCGCGGCTTCGACGCATCCCGCATCGAGGCCGCATGCGGTCCAGTCGCCCGCTATGGTCATATTTTCAACATCGCGGCGGAGCGGCGAAATCCGAAAGGCCAGAGAGCCAGGCAGAGATTGCGTATACCGGTCGGAGCCTTCGAAATTGACCATCACATGACGGCTAAGCTCCGCGGGCTTTGAGCCGGATTTGAAAGGCTCTGGCCAGATGGCGCGCATGTCCTCATGCAACATGCGGGTCAAATCGGCGCCGGCTTGCCTTTCCAATAATTCCTGCAACGGAGTGCGTTCGATTATTTCCATCACGTGAGCCAGCCTCCTTTCTAGCTCAGGCAAGGAAGATGCATCTAATCTTGCAATCAAGCTCGAAAGAGCGTCGAGATCATTGCCGATAAGATCTTGGAGGTCCGAAAGCTTCGCTGCCCGCAGCCTGTCTTTTATCTTGCCGATTGCCACCTTTGCGCGCTGCCGTGCGGATGCCGATCTTTGAATTAACCGCTGGAAAAGGGGACGCCTGCGGCGCACAATTACCCTTAATCCATCTATGGTCTTCAAGATTTCGGCGCAGATTTCTATTTGCGCCTGCGGAAGCGCCTCACAGAAATACGCAAGCGAACGCGCGCGGTCCAAGCTGCTTTCAGACGCTTTGTTCCCGGCACGCCAAGCACGCTCTGCCGCCAGCACATGCGTCATGTCTCCCCACGTATCGAATGAATGATAAAGTGCGGTGAACAATCCGGGCCCGCGATACCAGCCCAGGCTCTCAACATCTTGTTCAAGCCATACCTGGGCGGATTTGGTCGCAACCGTTTTTACTTCGTAGCACATCTTTGTCCAAACCGGTGGAAGCTTGGACGGCGGGATCTCCGAGGCACTTTGGCCGGGTTTCCACATCGCATGGTCAAAAATGCTTTTGAAATCATCAATGCCCGTCGCGAAGATCACCCTATCGAAGTCATTGCCAAGCGTAAGCGTTCTGCCGGATTTTTGTGACTTCAGCGCGCTGCCGAAGCAATGATTAGGGCTGTCCGGCCAGCACCCAGTGTCGTCTAGCGCCTTGGCGCTGAGCTCGTCGAGGCTGCCCGGATCGCCACTGGTTTCGAAATAAAGTGACTTCACATATTTTTTGCCGTTCGAGGTGACATCCAAGCAAACTTCCTTCACCTCGTGGAGGAAATGAAACCGCACCGCCGGCACATCGTGACTCTCGCTTCCCGTCACCTTCTGCTGGTTGCTGGAATTAACATTCGGCTTCCGGCCGGAAAGGAGGAGGACTTTGTAGAGGGGCGCGAAAACGGCATCGCCCATTCCAGACCGGATACGCCAGAACATCGAGCCGCGGTAGGTGAAGAACATACGCAAGGCCGTGCGCACCGCAACGCCCGCGGCTAGCTGAGGCTTGTTCTTGTCCCCGTCACGGTAGGCGAACGTAAAATCGTAGATCCCGCTCAAGAAACGGGACTCGACCGATGTCTTCGTCGCGCCATGCCGCAGAAGCCAGTCGCGATAATCAAATTGGTTGATCGAATCGAGCCCCTTGTCATCGAATAGGACTCGATCCTGGAACAACCCGACCGCAATTGTAAGAACGATGTCGATAAGCTCGGTCTTCATGCGGATTTGCGGGTCGATCGAAGCTATTTCGCGGAGCGACTTGCGCGTCAATGCCGCAACGGTTTTGATTAGCTCGATCGCCGAATCGGCTACCTGGGGCTGGAAATCGAGATTCTGAATCCAGTTTTCCAAGATGGTCACGGCCTGAAGCAGTGCCGCGGCGCCGGCCAGCGAGCCTGCGCGCAACATTCTCGTCATGCGATCGATAAGTAATTGAGCGGAGGTGGCGGTGTCTGGGGAAAATTGAAGATCCAGAATTTCGTCTGCTATAGAGCGCCCATCAGGCCGTGGCTCACCGGGCACATCGTCCTTCGCCGGGCCGATGACACTGAGTATCAACATCTTCAGCAAATCAAAGCAGCGCAGAAGGTAGCTGGCGAGCGTGAAGGGGTTTGTGGACTCGTCGAGATCTGTACCGGGGAGGCCTTTTGCGGGAGGCACAAGACCGGACCATATGCCCTGGATGGCCTGGCCATCCTTAGGGCTAGGATATCCGACACCGATGTGGGGCTCGGGATAAAACGCGTCGTCGATGCATCCATGCACGAGCTTTCCATTGGGGCTTTCTGCGTTCGGGCCCCATTTTTGAGCTTGGACTTCTTTGTAACACTCGCGCATCATCCGGAACGCGTTTTCGTAAAAGCCGAGCCACACATGGAGGCCGTGCTCGAGAATACGGCCATCTTGGGCACGCACCGATGCACCCTTGCCGCCGAGGCGCCAGCTCTTCTCATACAAATCGATCTGATAATTGTCCTGCCGCGAGAGCTGCCAGGCCGCCGAAATTCCTGCGCAACCTCCGCCGAGGATCGCGACGCGCACTGGGGGACCGCCGTCCTCTCTTCCCACAGCCAAACGACTCCGTTTAGGGCGTTTTGCACGCAGTGGCGGATTTCAATGGTCAGCCTGGAAGCGGCCAACTTGAGCAATACCGGCCGCGGGCCAGAACCGCGAAAGACACGAGCTTAGCATGAATAGTGCCCTTGGCAATGCAGGAATATAAGCACAGCCGCTTCTTCAAGCGCCGCAAGCACAAGCTAGTATGACTGCCCGCCGGCTCGCGCGGCTGCACTTAAAGCGCGCTCAGGCGATGCTCTGTGATCGTTCGATTAGCTATTCTTGATCGCAATAAGAATCGCCGGTTGCCTTTCGGCCATGCCGGTCACGTGGTGGGTGTAGCGCAAAATATCACTTATCACAGCTAAGCTCTCCTTTGCCTATACCAGAGATTCCAGGCTTAGATTATAATGGCGGCATTGGCCGAAGTTGATAGCTAACCATTTCTGTTCGTGCCCTGCGCCAAATTCACGGGAGAGGCGTAACATGGCCGCTAGCCAGACCAACTTGCCCGCTCGCCCGCCATTGACGCAATTTGGGCAAGCTGAGTGTGGGATGGCGTTACCTCTGCTAAAGGATGGAGAGCGCAGGCAGGTCACGGTACTTTTCGCAGATCTCGTTGGCTTCACGGCGTTCACTGCACGCGCCGGAGAGGAGCATGCTTTTGCCCTGATTCAGCGGATTTGCAACCTGTTGAACGCCACCGTCCAAGAGCAGGGCTGCGCTGTCAAAAATTTCACTGGCGATGGCATATTGGCGTTTTTCGGGGCCCCGGTAGCGCTCGAGGACGCGCCGCTGCGCGCCTGCCGGGCAGCCCTCCTGATCAATAGCCGCCTCTCCGGCGTGGCGGATGAAATCGAAATGCGTCACGGTCTGCGGCCGCAGTTGCGCATCTGCATCAACTCGGGGCCGGTGGTCTTCGGCCAGGTGACGGAGGGCGAGGCTGCTAGCGTTACGGCGCATGGCGACATAGTCAATCTCGGCTCTCGCATGCTCTCTGCCACCGAGCCCGGCGTCATCCTCATTGGCGAGGAAACGCAGTGCCTTGTCAAAAACATGGTAGAGAGTTCGCCTGCTGGCAGCTTTCAATTCAAAGGCAAAGCCGAGCCGCAGCGCGTGTATCGCTTACTGGGCCTGCGCGAAGATGCGACGCGTTTTGCTGCGGCGCGGCGCCAGGGCCTCACGGAATTTGTAGGCCGTAACAGCGAACTCGATATATTGATGGCGAACCTTCGGCGCCTTGACTCGGTGTGCGCCGTCGACATCTCGGGGGAGCCTGGCATCGGCAAATCCCGGCTGCTGCACGAATTCCGGTCCCGCCTTAAGGGCGAGCGCGTCATTGTGCTGAGTGGTGCTTGCTCGCTGGACGGCGAACGCACACCATTGCGCCCAGTAATTGATGTCATACGCCATGCATTCCGCCTGGGCGGTGACGAACCACACGCGATTCTATGCGCAAAAATCCGGAAGGGCTTGAGCAGGTCAGGTCTTGATTCACCTCAGAATTGCGACTTGTTGCTTCATCTCCTCGGCGCTCAGACATTAGGCGCCCTCCAGGGTCTCGACGGTGCGCTCATTGGCACGCTGTTGCGAGAGCTCCTGCTGCAGCTCCTGAAGCAGGCTTGCAATCTTTCGAAGGTGGTGCTGTTGCTCGAGGATCTGCATTGGATCGACAGCGCGTCTGAAGAACTGCTTATGCGAGCCATCGGCCTAGACGGCAATTTTCCGCTTTTGATCGCGCATACGCGCAGGCCCGAGTACCGGCCGCCCTGGTTTGAATGGCCCAGGGTAGTCCCGCTGGCTCTTGCGCCGCTTTCCACAAAGGAGACGCTGCGAATCGTCAGCACCAGGCTCGGAATTAACGAGGTCCCTGACTCGCTTGGCAATATTATAGCCAGCAAGGCCGAGGGAAACGCGCTTTTCGCCGAAGAGATCACGAGCTTTCTCGTTGAGCGCGGCAATGTGCGCTTTACGCGTTGCGGAGTCGCCTATGACCATGCTGTTGCCGAGGCCATGCCCGCGAGCCTCCAGTTGCTGCTCGCGGCGCGTGTTGATCGCCTCCCGGCCGGCGGCCGGGCGCTGTTGCAGGCGGGAGCAGTGATCGGGCGGCATTTCGATCTCCGGGTTTTAGCCGCGGTCATGAATTTGTCCGGGGAGAGCGCCGCGCACAGCCTTTCCGCAATGCAGGATGCCGATCTTGTCTGTCACGACGAGGGCAGCGGTGATTACGTATTTAAGCACGCGCTGGTCCGTGAAGCGCTTTATGGCAGCCTCTTGAGCGCGGCGCGCGGCCAATTGCACCTGAAAGTGGCACAGGAGATCGAAAAGCGCAGTGCCGGCAGGCTCACCGAGGTGGCGGAGATCCTCGCCTATCACTATTCCCTTGCAAATCAGCCGGGCCTAGCCTTCGATTATCTCTGCTTGTCGGGACGAAAATGTCTCGGCATCTATTCCCTCACGGAGGCCGAACATTATTTCCGGCACGCGCTTGGCAGTTATGAGACCACGTCTCGGAGGGATAAGAATAGTGGCATGGCGCAAGCCGCCGTTGGCCTCCTTGAGGCACTTTATCTAGGCGGAAATGTGCTGGACACGAAGCGCGTGGCCGAGTTCTATATCCCGCGCCTCGAAGCAGCCGGTCCATCGCCCGAGCTCGTTTTTGCGCTTTATTTCCTAAGTCTGACACTTGTTAATCTCTGCCGGTTCCGCGACGCCGAAGCAACAGCCCGGCAAGCGCTCGCTCTTGCTGAGAAGACGGGCGATGTGAAAGCCTTAGCCTATGCACGGTCCTCCCTTTTCTTTAGCATGAATATTCTTGGGCAGACGCCGCTTCAAAGGATGGAAGCGCTAGGCGCCCAGCTTATTGCCGATTGTGAGAACGCGTCGGACAATTATTGTCTCAACTGGGCCTATTTTTCCATCGCCTGGGACTATTTCACCCGCGGCCTGGACAGTGATGCGCGCTGCTGGCTCGCAAAATTGATCGAATCTGGCCGCAAGCGAAGGGATCACCGCGCTCTCGGCTTGGCCCATTGGGCTTTGAGCTGGATCGCGATCTTTGCGAGCGACTATGATGAGGCGGCCCGAAATGCGGACGAGGCCTTGAAAGCAGCGGTGGCGCCCTTCGACAAAAATGCTGCGAATCAGGTCAAGGCTGCGGCGGCCCTCCTGCAGGGCAGCGTTCAGGAGGGCCGCGAGCGGCTGCTCGCTGTCCGGCAATGGGCCCTTGATAATGGCTGGCTTTATGCAACGAGCGGTATCGATTTGGTCATTGCTGCTGCCCATGCGCTCAATGGCGATCTCAAGCTGGCTGTCAAGCTGCTCAAAACTTCCATCGAGACCGCTGATGCGAATGGAAGCCGTGCCATGGCTTCTTGGTACCGGATAGCCCTGGCGGAACTTTGTCTAGGCGTGATCACGGCGCCGAAGCGGCCGGCGATGCGTATTATTCCACGCAGCATTTGGACAGTTGTTGGCATCGTCCTGTTTGGGGCGCGTTGGGCGCGCGCCCTCCTCATGGAAGCCAGACAGAACAAGCACTTTGCCGAGCTTGGCACGGCCTCCGCGCGGATAGAACTTGACCTCGGCAAGCTCGCGCGCCACGAGAGGCATCTCACCGGCGCACGCGCCCATTTCGAGCGCGCCCGCGCCGCTGCTGAAGCACAAGGTGCAAGCATCATCCTCGCCGAAATCGAAGCGGCCCTTGCAGCCCTGGAGAAGGTATAGTTCCGGGGGACTGTTAAGGCGGAAAATTTTTCTCCCGCTAACGTCATCTCTGACTGTCCTTGCGGCGTGTCGAGCGCCCCGCTTCACCGTCTTCACCTGAACCCGCCAATCTACCCAAGAAGCTCTTTGAAGATATTGGCAAGATAGTCTGGCAATGGGTGAGCGCGCTCATCATTGAGTGCCTGCAGAACCGTGCTGATCAGTTCCGCCAAGTCTGCTCCTCACGCCGTAATGGCTGATGGCGTCACTATCCGCGTGTCGCTGCCCCGCGTACCGGGAATGGATAATCTGCCTCTGATCTCGCAGGGCAAGGTGCTGCAAGGCTTGTTGCGGCCCGGCTGGATGCGCGGCGTACCCGGCGTTGAAATTACCACCCTGCCAGGCCGGTCCCCTCCATGAGCGGCATTACCCTTAATGGCGTGACGGAAACGGCCCTGCGGCTCCAGGTGCTACGGCAGTTGGCGCATTGGGAAGGCGCGGCGGAACGGCTCGACGATTTCGAGGCGTCCGCCTCCCCCGCCGCATGGAACAGCCTAGAACGCTATCTCGGCCTGACACTGCGCGGCGAACTTAAGGAGGCTTGCGAGCAGCTGCGGCGCGAACCCGCGTCTGTCCGCGCGAGCTACAATGCGGCGCGTACTCAGGACGCACTGGAGCGGATCTCGGATGCGCTCAGCGCGCTGCGCGAGAGATATCTGCAAACCGAGCTGTTGGTGGTCTACTACGTCAATGCCGTGCGATCATTCGCAAATCCCGAGTTGGGCGCACAGCTGCGCGCCTGCGATATCATGGCGGAGAGGGCGCCCGCCGGCGGGCACCGCCGGTTATGACGTATTTCAAACCTGGGATCGGGGCCGCAATTCTTCGCATCGGCACGCCGCTGTTAAGATTGGAACGATTCGCTCGCGCGAGTGCTCCGGGCCAAGCTCTCCGGGGCCGGCAGTGACGTCGCCGATCATAGTGCTGGGTGGGCTAGCGAGATCGCGGCGCACATGTTTGCGTTCGCCCATACAGGCTATAATTCGGTCGCGGCGCTTACCAATGTCGTATCCGGCCGCGGCAGCCAGGTGTTCCGCTTCATTCCGGGTGATCCACACCCCAATCGCCTTCGTGCCGGTGCTGCTCGGCATTGAGATGTGCTGCCGCGCAGGCCGGGCCGGCAGGCGCCTAGTCCGGCGAAGCCGCAGCGCCATCCAGCGCTCAGGACTATTTCTTCAGCGTCAAGCTCTGCAGCTTGCCTCCCAGCGCATCGCCTTCCGGCGCAAGCTCGAAAGCGTAGGCAGGACCTGCGGAGTCCGCCGGAAAGTCTACAGTCCGGCCGCCGCTGCCCTCGGCATCCGTGCGCAGCGTTCCGAGCTGGCGCACGCATTTGAGAATAATTTTATAGCTGGTGTTGGGTTTCACACCGGCCAGCTTTATGCCCGCGGAGGTCGAGATTTCCGTTTCGCGCGAGATTGTGACCGAGCCCCCAACATTTGCTGGAGGAGCATCTGACACATTCTCGTTTGCGCAGCTGCCTTCATCCTGGCGGACCAAAGCTACGGTTACCGCGGAGGTTGTCGAAAGGGGAAGCTGCACGGGGCAGGCGGAGCCGTCGCGCGCCAAGATCGTGTAAGAATACGTCTTTTCGCCCCGCCCGGCCTTCGCAACAGTGCCCACTGTCTCACTGCTTCCAGCAGGGGTTGCCGCAGTGAAATCGGCATGATCATTGTACCAGCACGAGAGAGGCACGTTTTGAGCAAGAGCCAAGCCTGGGCTCAGCGCGATTGCCGCGGCGATCAGCAGGTCCTCGATTGTCCTTGTCATGGGCCCTCACCCTTGATGTTTCTCCCGCTATGCTTGAACCGTTTTATGGCGGAAAATGCAACCGCAGAGTTCGTGCTGGCAGGCAAAAGATGACTTCCCTGGTTCCGGGCGGCTGATCCCGGTTCAGTCAGCAGCGCACGGGTGCGGCGGCGGCTGGCGCTCCTGAAAGCACTTTGGAGATCAAGCCCAAGAGGCGCTTGCGTGCGTCGTCCTCGGTTTCGCCCGGGCGCGGCTTGACGGCCAAGGAGGCTTCTTTCGTCAAGAGCCCCCTCATGATGTGGAAGCCCAAAGCGCGATAGACTTCAAGCTGCTCCTCGCTGAAGAACTGATCGCCCGTCGTCTCATGGGGGAAGGCCGGATAGCGGCGCTTATAGTCCAAGAGGTAATCGTCCTCGTCGCCGCTGAGTGAGGCTTTCACATAGATGAGAACCCCGTTCTCCTTCTCATCCGGCCCGTAGCGGATCTCGCATGCGGCACAGTGCGGGCCATCCCGGCAGGGAATGGCGAGGTTCTCCTTGCTGGCGACAAAGGCTTTGCCGATGGCCAGGGCCTGGTCCTGGATGATCTGCCAGGGCAAATCGAGCGTCACGCCAAGATCGATGCGGGCATAGCGCTCGAGCTTGAGGAACGCACCGAAGCTCATGCCGGGATCGGCTTCCGCATCGACCGCAATGATCAGCTTGCAACGCCGTTTCAACAGCGAATAAATCCCGAGGTTTTCGATATGGCCGCCATCGGTCAGATAGACCTTGGGGTCATCCTCATCGAGCAGGCCAAACATTTCCCAAAAAAGAACGATGCTATGCAATTTGAAGAGCTTCGCTTTGAGCCAATCCCAGAACTGGGTGTTCGGCGGATTGGCTTTGTGCGGGCGCGGATTTGCCAGCCAATAGCCGAGGCGCAAATTGAAGAACGCGAGCGTGAAAGCCAGCGGCTTGATCGTCAGCGAGCCCATGTTCGAGGAAACGGCCGCGGCCGAGATTGTCATTGCCGTTCCAAGATCGAGGACGGTCTTGTCTGGCTCTTTCGAGGGAGCGAACGGCGGAGCAGGCGCGGCGATCGTTTTGGGATCTTTCCGGATCTGCTGAGTTCTCGCGTAGCCGGTGGCGTCGCTTCCGGTATAGCACGGCGTGAAAATGAAGAAATCGGCATCGCGCCCGCGCTTATTCGCAAACCGCGATCCCGCGATATTCAAAGCCGCATTGATCACCGGATAGGGGCAAAGGCTCGTGTTGATTTCGTGCAGCTTGGGATCAAAGGGCGCAAGATCGCCATCGATTTTGTCCCGCCGGTCTCCATCCGGATCGAAGAGAAACGCTTTGCCCAGCCGGTCGCGGTAGAGGCCGTAAAGAGAGGTCCGGTTGGGATCGATGAATGCCGCGAGAAGGAGTGAAAGGGCGAGGAGCATCGAATAGAATTCGAGCGCTCCCGGCCCGCCGCGGCCAAGCCCGGCATCGGCAAGCCACAGATAAATAAGCCAAAGCAATACCGGGACGAGCAGGCCCGCGAGCCAAAGTCCGAGCATCGCCGCGAATTTCTTGACCCACGCCTGCCAGCCGGTCGCGCGATCGGCTGCGGCGACGGCGTCGCGAAGATATTTCGAAAGGAACGTAAAGACCGTGCCGAGCGAGCCGAAAAACGCCGCCGCCTTGGCCCAAAAGCTCGTCTCGATCATCTGCCAAATCTGGGACCAGAAATGGCCGAAGCTTCCCTCCGGCACGGCGGGCGCGCCCGGAGCATTGAGCAGCATCAGCAAGAAGGGCTGCGTCTCTAGAAATGCGGTGCCGACTGTTACGAAGAAGAAAAATTTCGAAGCGCGGACCCAGCCGCCCGTCAGCGCGCGCCTCGACCCAAATCCCAAAGACGTTGAGCCTGCCCATGCGGCAAGAAAGACGAGGTTCAGCACGGCGAGAATCGCCGTGAGCCAATAGCCATGCCAAGACGCGGGCCAGCGAAGCGATTCGATGAGGGGCTTTATGAGCCAGCTTGGCTCGCCAAGCGAATCGATCGTCGGATGGAGCAATAGAGTGAGGCAAACCGCAGCAAGGAGGACCGGCAGAATGATGAGCCAATTGGCAATGAGGCCGCGGCCAATGATCCCAAACGCGGTGAAAACATCCATCGGGCCATGTGGAATGAGGTAATTGGAAAAATCGCGGATGTGCCGGACCGCATCGGTATCGGAATAGTCGTCCGTCTCAACGAAGGGGAATTTCCCCGCCGACTTACAGTTCTGGCCAATATCTTGCATCGCGGCTGTCAAGCAGGCGCCGATATAGCCGCCTCCCGAGACCGTTGAGAGATAATCGATCTTCTCGATCCCGCTGATGATCTTCTCCTTCTCGCCGCCTCTGCCGTCTTTATAGACCGCTTGCAAGGCCTGCAGGCAGCCAAGGCCGAAGGAGGCTGATCTGATTCCGCCGCCCGAGAGCGATAGGCCAGTCAGGCCCGCGGCGTCGCGGGCAGCCCCGCCGTGCTCCTTAAGCCAGCCGCGGCGCTTTGCGATTGCCGCGAGCTCGGCGCTCTCAACAGATCTGGGCAGGCGGCCCGGCTGGCATTCGCCGGGGTCGCGAGGATCCACATAGTCACGCTCAAAGCGCCTCTCCTCCTCTGCCATGCCCGTCCTCCCTCGCCATCGTCTGCCCGGCGGCAGGCGCTCTTCCGATTACCGCACCTCTTGCCTCTCATCTGATTGACGCGCGATGTAACGCACGGCTCTGAGGCCCGGCAGGAAGAAGTAAGCGCCGCCCCGCATGGTCACGAACTGCGGCAGGCCGCAAATCCGCCGGCTTGGACCCGCGGGCTCCGACAGAGTGAAAGCGTCCGTGGGCAGACCGAGAGGCGTTTCTTCGCGATTTCCGATCAGGGGATCGGCTTCGCCATCGAGTGCGTTGAACTTGCTGTTGACGATCCACGCGTTTTGAACGAACTCGAATTGACGCGAGAGATTGGCATTGAGCGCGATGAAATAGATTCCGCCCTTTGAGCTTGACTCCTCGCCCTCCAGCGCGCTCTCGCGGCTGAGCGGGGAGCCGAAGGCGCGGCCGCGGCGGATGATCCGGTGAAAGCGGGCTGAGGAGAGCAAATCTTCGCGCGGGCCACCCCTCTTCAACGCTAGAGCACGCAGCAGCTTTGAAACAAAGCCCTGGCGGCCGCCCGGCAGATCGCCGGTGCGCGGGTTTGCGCGCCGGATATGCGCGCCAAACGGGCACATGAGGCCATCCGGATCAGAATCGAAGACGAAGCCGTTTTGGCGGATGTCTTCGCTGTCCTCCCCTGACCCTAAGATCGCAGCTCTCGATGCAGGGACGAGAGGATCGCCGTTCGCCAGCCTCCGGCCAACCATCGCCTCGGCAAGGCTCACTCCTTGCCCATCGTGCGAGTGTTCCGAGACAAAGCGCCAGAATCCTGCAACGTCCTGCTCCAGCTGGCGGAAGACGACATAGCTGCCGTTGCGCGCAAGATCCCGCTTACCGGGATAGTCCTCGGCCGGAGCAAGAAGATTGCCCGGATCGCGCGTAGTATCGACGAGCGGCCGGTAGGTATAGAGATTATATTCGTTCGGATAGCCGAGCAGGAATTCGCCCGCGGCGATCAAATTCGTATAGTCTGCATCGTTCGCCGATCCGGGTTTGCGGCTTCCTTGCCAATCGATTTGCGGCTGAGAAATGCCGTCGATAAACCCGAATGGCTCGCGCTGCGGCCTGCCGTCGCCGGGAGAGCCGGCGGCGTGAAGCGTGTGGAAGACCTCGAAGCCATTGGCGAGATCGGCCTCAACCATCTGCCGGAACGCGGCAAGGCCGCCCGTCTCGGCATAAAGCATAATGAGGATGTCCGGCATGTGCTCGGGGTGGTCCGGGCTGCCCCAATACCATTTCGAGGGCGCATTCTCGCCGGTATCGCCAAGGAGGCGTAACTGTGCGTCTTCGCCGGAGTTGCCTCGCGCCATGCCGAAGTAAAACTCAGGCGAGAAAGTATGCAAATGGCCGCCGGGGGCGCCTTCAAAGCATTCGTCTGGGAACACTTCGCCCGGGACTTCGAGCTTTAAGAGGCCTTGCGCAGTGAACGCAATCTGCAGCACCTTTTCTTGATAGTCATCGAGGTGCCTTGCATGCGTTATCTCATAAGGAAGCTTTTCTGCGCCTGGCGCGTTGGCCACCGCTGCAAGCCATGCCTTTGCTTCCCGGACGTCGGTAATCCGTATCAGCAAAAAACAGGCTTCGCCGAGAGTGCCGAAACCGGAGCGGAGAATTGCTTGGATATCGTCTAACTCGGTGACCTCTCGCGCCATGGTCCGCCCTATAGTTCCGCGAGCCATTGCCGCGCTTCGGTCTCGCTCATTTGCTCGCGTTCTAAGCCTTGCCGGATACGCGCGTTGCGGGCGATATCGCTGAGGCTCAAGCCTGGATAGGCTTTGTACCAGGTCTCAGTCGGCAGCGTGTGGCGGCGCTGATAGTTTTTGAAGTCCTGCTCTGACTCGGCTCCGCCCCAGATTAAAAAACGCGTCTTCGGCCAATTGAGCGCCTGGCTGAATGCGAGATTGAGCCCGAAGGATACCTTGTTGACGAAATCGTCCATGTAGCTTTCGTAGCTGCCGTCGTAATTGCTCGCAAACAACGCCCTGCGCTTGCCGTCGAGGAAAACCCAGCGCGCGAAATGGATGGTTTGGACCCTCGCCAAATGGCCGGCGGGATAGAGCAAAGGGCTTGCAAAATCGATGAGCCAAAGCGCCGCGACCGTCAGCCTGCGGGCGAACACGCCGGGCCTGACCTGCCCAAAAGCCGTGTATTGATTGGTGACATCATGGTCTTGCAAAGCGGCAAGCGCCGCAAGATGCTTGTGGGTTGGCGGCTTGGGCGGGCGTGCCAAATCCGGATCTGTTGTCTCGTGCTTTCTGAGCAGGGCAAGGAACGCGCCAAGCGCCAGCCCCAAGACGGTAAAAATTGCCGCGTAGAATAGGAGCGCCGCGTGGAACGAAAGCAGGAGGAAAGGAAGCACGAGGACGAGCGCGGCCGCTGCAAGAAATCCAACTCTACGCGCCTGCAAAGGAAACGTGCTCTCCAAGGGCGTGAGCCAAGGGCCGCTCTCCTTTACCAAGCGGATGAGCTCCTTGCGGATCTCGCCAGGAGGCTGCTTGATTGCACCGTCCGGGGCAAGCTTTGCAAGATGCTTTTGCAGCGCCTCGCGGAGTTCGGCCTCTTCGCGGATTTGGCGCACCGTGCGCCCAATGGTGTTGACATAGGCGGCGGCGGGCTTGACCGAATGGCTTTGCATCCATTGCAAGAGATCGGCCTCGGGATCAAATCCCTCGCAGTAGGAGAAAATCTTGCGAAGGCCCGCCTCAGCACGATTTGCGAGATTGCGCAAAAGCGCCTCCGCCGGGCCATCGCAGTCGCCAAGAAAAGCAAGATAGACCGGTGCATCTGGAAATGCCCCGGCTGGCCCGTAAAACTCGGCAAGGTCATCGACCGTTTCGTCTTTCAAAATGACGAAGCGCGCGAAATGAATCGTGTCGAATTCGGCGAAGGGCACCAGGACGTTGTGGGGATCGGCAAATCCGGGCAGCTTGTTCATGCTCAAGAGAAGCGCTCGCAGCTCCGCCTCGCGGCCGGGATTGATGGGAGCTGCGATCATGAAATTGGATTGCGCAATCACTGCCGTCTCCAGACCGCGGCTAGAATTTCAGCGCAAAATCGAAAATATGCCTTTTGTCCCAAAACACCTTGCCAAGGTAGAGGCTAGGGGCGATGAGCCGGATTTCGTCCCGGATCCAATGCGCGACGAGCGAGGTGTCCGAGTAGTCAAGCACGATGCATTCTTTGCCGTCGAGCCAGCTCGGCGCCTTGTAAATCTTGGCGATGATCGCATTGAGACCAAAGGGGCCAATGCGGTTTTTCAGATAGCCCGCCTTGGAATCGAACACTTTTCCCTGCCAGGCAAAGTGGTTGATAAGGGTTGCGATTTCCTGTGAGTATTTGGTGCCGGGAGCGATAATCGCAGTTCCGTCCGCTTGGCCATCGGGAATTGGCCCGGGGCCGGAAGCCGTGAATAAATCATCTAGCTCCTTCTGGCTCATTTGCAGCAATTGAGGCACGTCATAGGCCATCGCTTCCTCCCTTTTTGGCAGCCGCATCAGCCGTTCTTCAAAGTCTCGTTTTCGCGCTGCGAGGGCTGAGCATTGCACAAACCATCATTGGCTTCTACCACTATTTAACGTGCAGTTTGCGCCCGCATTAAAGCGGCCACAGCGTTTCACCACCTTCTGCGCGCGCCCTATCATGCCTGCGCCTCGCGCAAAATCGCATCAGCGGCTTTCTCGGCGATCATATAGATAGCGCTCACTATGAAAAATCCCGGAATGCGCGGGAACACCGAGGCGTCAACGACGCGCAGCCCTTTCGTGCCATAGACCTTAAAATCGCGTGCGAGCACGCCGCCTTGCGGCAAATCTTTGCATGGCTCCTCCGGGCCAATAGCGCAGGTGCACGAGGCATGATGCCCCCACGCGTTATCGCGGACGAAACGTGCAACCGCCTCCCCGGTGTTTATACCCTCGCCAGGAAATTCCTCCCGCGCGATAAGCCCCCGGCGCTGCAGGCGCGCTGTAATCCTGCGGACAAATCTGATGCCTTCGGCCACGGCCTGCGTATCTTCTTCTGCGGCCGTGGCCTCCGTTTGCTCGAAATAGCGGAAGTTAATCTCCGGCCGGTCTTTCGGATCTGGCGAGCGCAGGCTCACCCTGCCGCGGCTTCCGGCATAAGCTTTCAAGATCGCAAAGGTGAGATAATCGAGTGCTTGCGGATTGCAGACATCGGCCGAGTATTTGGGATAATAGCCCTTGAACTGTGCAAGGAGCGCCATGCAGAAGAGATCGGGGTCGCGAGCCTTTGCCGACGACCTGCGCGAGAAGGCGATCGCGGCGCCATTGGCCGTATACATGCCCCCGCCGTGGCCATGCCAAGCCTTGCGCCCCTTCTGCCATTTTCTAAACAGGCGGTCGCCGCGCGCAAACCTTGCGCCTTTCAGCGAGCTCCACGGCTTGCGCATGCGGTAGACCAGCGCGACCTCATAGCGGTCCTGCAAATTCTGCCCCACGCCCTCGAGCGCATGGACAATAGGAATCCCCCACTTCTCGAGCTCTTTCCTCGGGCCAATTCCGGAAAGCATCAAGAGCTGAGGCGTATTGAAAGCGCCGCCCGCTAAGATCACTTCGCGAGAGGCGCGCGCTTGACGAAGCTCGCCGGGATTCGAGTCCGGCTCAGGATGAGCGCGGTAGAGCCGGGCCCCCTTCAAATATTCGACGCCAATAGCGCGCTTTTCAGCATCGAAGAGAACCTTCGTTGCAAGCGCATGGAGCTCGATTTGGAGGTTCTCAGGGTGTCGCCTTGCGGCTGCGCGCAGCCGTTCTCTCGCGCCTGTGCGCGCGTGCTCGTCTGTTGAGAGCGGCGGATAGCAAAGCCCGTCCGTGCGGTGGCGAAGGCGGCGCATGTCATTCGGGTCCGCCTCGCCGCGCAGCAAGCGCCGCAGCGCTATGCGCCAAGAGGATCCGTCGAAAATTACTGCAAGAGCCGTCGAAATGACGGTGCGGAAGAGCTGGAAATCGCGAATTCTGTGCGGCAGGGAGCGCTCCGCCGCAAGCCAGCCGCTCCAGCCGTGACCAGTTGGGTCAAAACCAAGCAGCCGCTTGAGCCCGCGCCAGAGCGGCCGGTGCCTGCAATCTTCGATGAGGCGGAAGTACTTGCGCATTTCTTGCGCCCGCCAGGATGGATCGCCGGTGAGCTCTGCGATATAATCCCAATCGGAGTCGTTCGGCGCAATGAAAATCATCGCATTGTGCGCCGTGCAGCCGCCGAGCGCGCCCGCGCGCGGATAGAATATGCTGGGCTCACCTGTATCCGGATCCGGGCGCCATTTGCTGTCGGCCTTTTGCCGCTTTGGATCGCCATAGTGGCGCACAAAGAATTCCCAGCTTGCGGCCCGGTTTTCCGACACGCGCGGATGAAACGCCGGGACTTCGTATTGCTCGGGAAGCCCCTCAGCGGCCTCACAAGGATCTCCCCCTGCTTCGAGCACAAGGACTTTCATCCCCGCCTCGGCGAGGCGGGCGGCGAGCGTGCCGCCGCCGGCCCCCGAGCCGACAACGACGTAGTCGTATCCGGCTTGCTGCGCCACGCGATCCTCAAAACGTCTTGATAAACTCGATCAAGGCGCGCTTGTCCTCGTCGCTTAAGACCGGCTCTTGGCCGAAGGATCTCTCATCGTCAGAAAGCCCTTCGGTCTCGTTGAATTTCGCAGTGCCGAAGTAATGCCCCCGGTTGACGACAAAGTCAGGGCATTTGCTGAGCTTTAAAAGGGGTTCGCGCAGATTCTTGATCCAGCCAAGCAGGGCCTCATCACTGGCATTGGGATCGGGAACAGGCAAATTCTTGCCGATGGCGAGAAGAAGCTCTCCGACATTCTTGACGTGCTCTGCCTTTTTTCCAAGATCGCTGGCATCGATATCAACCAACGGCTGATAGTTGGTAAGATTGACCGGAAACCCTTTGGGGATCGGACCAATCTCGAACACGCCATCCTTGTCGAAGAGAAGTGAGATTGGATCCTTCAGCAAACGCGCAAACGGCAAAGAGCCCAAGATATTCGATAGCTCCCCTGGTACTTGCCGCTTGGGGATTTTGAGCCAGCTCCGTTCCGTCGTCCGCATTATGAAACCATCAAGTCCCGCCTCGGATGGGCGTTTCTCAGGCCAAAGCAATTGTTCTGCCGACGCCTGGAACGATTTCACCCTGCTCTCGACCGAAGGATCCTCGTAGAATGGACCGATCCGTTTGTTGATGAGGAATGGAGCGTTGGCCCACTCGCTGACCAGCGAGGGCACCCGGGTGAAACCGACACCGCCTCCGGGCATCTGATACTGCCAGCGTTCTCCCGTGAACGGATCTTGCAGCGTAATCGCGCCGACCGAAGGCAACTCCTTGTAAGTGGACGATGAAAAATTGTCCCAGATGTTTCCGCGGATCGCATTCGTGGCAAGCGGGCTGCAAGCATTGGTGCGCAGCAATGTGACAGGTATGCGCGCGTCAGTAGAAAGATAATTGTCCTCGAGAAAATCCGGCGCGAGGACGATTTGACGCATTTTCTCTTTGAATTCTCCCGTTTTTGTCAAATCCCAATAGCGCTTAAAACACTTGAGATAGTCAGGCCCAGAGCAGCCTCCTGGCTCCATCGCCTTCCATGCAATGTCCGGCAGTTTACTCGAATGGCATCTCGCACATGTGTCGGCGAAAGCGATTTTGCCGCGCTTTAAGGTCACTTCGTCGGCCGTAAGATACTTGTCGCCGCCGGGTGCATCTCTCAGCCGGTCCGGCTGGCCTGCTTTCAAAAAGAACTGTGCAATAAACGGGGTGCCCGCCTCGGTAGCCCGCCAATAGGCGGAATTTTCCTCAGCGTTCTTGATGAGGAATGGAGTGATGGGTTTGCCGCCGAAAACGGGATTGAAATGCTTGAACCAATCTTCGCTATAGAGCCCGATGTTCACGTAAACACGGTTTAACGCACCAAGCGCGCCAACCGAGTCAGCGCCGTCTTTCAGGATTCGCGGCGACCAGGAGACATCGGGCGCATCAAACGTGCCTAAGAGCTGCTTATTGTCGAGCTCCGGGCCCTTGAGGATTTCCTTGCCCCAGCGGTGCGCCACATCGAGCCGCGCACGGAGATTGTAGATCGCGTTATTCGACCGCGGATTAACGATATAGTCAGTTGAGACGATCGACGTTTCCGTGGTGCCAGGCGCATAGGAATGGACCAGTTGGTAAAGAAAATTCTTGAGGTCGGCCCGGTAAGCAAATAGGCGGTCCCACCACAAATACTGGGCGCCGACGGTCGAGTTAAGATTAGCCCACTCTGGATGCGCTGGATCAGCGGGCGGGTGAATCGGGCTTGGGCTAACGTGACACATGCCGCAGGACATGCCGACCCGGTAGGGCCGGACAAGCGTCGGATCATTGTAATAATCCGGATCGGTGTAATACCTTTCCGGATCCCATCTTTTCGCGGCCTTCTCGTCGAAATCCGGATTTGGAAACAGCCGGAGGCCCACAACCCCGGTGGCATAGCCAAAATAGGAGCCCACCGGCAAAATCTTACCGCCCCCGATCGGCTGGCCGCGCGCCCCGATTTTCACGCCAGGGTATTTTGCCTCGTTCTCGAACGGATCGGGCGGGCAGTCCTTGCGGCGTACATCGAGCCAAAGGCCAAACCGGTCGGGATCCGGGCCAGTCGGCCTCTCGAAGCAAGGCTCATTGACGGCCCCAAGCCATCTCCAGCGGGAATCGCGATTGCATGGCCCATAACAATAGGTCTGGCTCGGATGCGAGGTGACCACCTTCAAGAGATCGTGCATGCCGAGAGTCGAGCGTGTAAGCTCATCCCATTGGCGATCATTGCCTCCGGTCCAAACGAGCCACATGTTGCGGCCCTTGATCTCGTCTGCAGTTAAGGCCACCCCATTATCCATATCGTGAAAATAATCTTCATCCGCCTGCGGGAAGCTCGCGGCGTCCCGCCCGGAGCGCTGGGCCTCATCGGGCGTGCCGCCGGACTCAGATTTGACTGCTGGCAGGCTGCAACTCGCAAGAACCACCCCGGCCGCCAAAATGGCCAATGCCCCGCCAAGCGTGTTGAGCCCCGCCATTCCCCTCTCTCCCTGATTTCTGTTTGCCGCAAGAGGCGCTTTCCTCGCGCCTTTCTTCTTAAGCCTAACCGATTTCATTTGTGGCGAACAGTGACATGGTTCATTCCGTCATGGTCATCCACCCCCATTTGGCAGACGGCCGGCGGGCAGCAAGAGGCAAGAGGTCAGGCTGTCCACCCGGTTTACGGCGCCGCTCCTGCGCGCCCCCGGCAAGGCCTTTTTCGCCTGATGCTTAGGTGTTATCCTTTTTTGAACGAAAACGCATGCCATTGCCGGAAGGCGGGAGTAGAGACCGCGATTCGATGGCCAAGATGAGAGCGAGACGGAACTTGCTCGCAGGGGGAGGAGAACTCATGCTGCTCAGGGCATTGCACCAGCTGCTTGAAATGGGGCTCCATATCGAGCGGCGAATCGAGCCTTTATTCGGCATGCGGCAGCTGTTCGACGCAACCTTGCGGCCGCCGCTCGCGCGATTCATTCAGGCGCAGATTAATAAGCGGCGCAAGGACGAGGGCCTTAAGCTCGCCGAGGAGAGGCTGCTTCCCGGTGAAGAAAAATGGGTCCAAGCCATCATCGATGAGATGGCCCAGCAGATGCGCAACCATTTTCAACCGGCGCGCTACGAGCGGGGCGGGAACACGAAGACCCACGGCCTCGTGCGCGGCACGTTTACGGTGCGCGGCGACGTGCCGGACCATATGCGGCATGGCATTTTTGCCGAGCCGCGCAGCTTTCCTGCCTGGGTGCGCTACTCAGGGCCAGGGCCGGTCGTGCCGCGTGACATCGACGATGTCGGCTTCGGCAGCATGACGATCAAACTCATGGGCGTTGAAGGCCCCAAGCTTCTCGACGATGAGAAACACACGCAAGATCTGCTCTGTGTCTGCACGCCAACCTTCGTCACGCCCGATGCCAAGGCCAATGCGAGTCTGCAATGGTGGAGCACACGGGAGATGCCAATTTACTACTTCTGGAATCCCAAGGACCACCACATCCTTGATTTCTTTATGCAGTCGCTCTGGAACGAGACCCAGCTCAATCCGCTGGGCCAATATTATTACAGCTGTGTGCCCTATCTCCTCGGCGAGGGGCAGGCGATGCAATACGCATTTTATCCCCGGACCAGCGTGCCGAAAAAGATCCCGGGCCTGCCGTTTAAGCCCGCTGACAACTATTTGCGAGATAATATGGTGAAGACGCTCGCCGAAATGGATGTCGAATTCGATATCATGGTGCAGGTCCAAACAGACCCCTTCCTGATGCCGATCGAGAATGCAGCGGTACTGTGGCCCGAGGAGCTCTCGCCGCGCGTGCCCGTCGCGAGACTGCACATACCGCGGCAAAAATTCGATTCGCCGTGCCAGTTCGCATTCGCCGATAATCTCACCTACAATCCCTGGCATTGCCTGCCAGAGCATCGCCCGCTCGGCAATCAGAGCCGGACGCGGCTGAGACTTTATACGACCCTCTCGCAGCTGCGGCTCAAGATGAATTGCAAACCGCATATCGAGCCGGCCGGAGATGAGGTCTTCGATTAGGCCCCTGCGGCCCAGCGTGCCGCGGCTCGGCGGCTCTACTACGGATCGTACTTACCGGGGCTGCCGCGCCGTGCGGCGGCAGTGATTTCGGCATGAAGCTGCGCTGGAGCGGCAGCGAGCGGGCCGTGGCGGGTATGCGGGCCGTTATAAAGGAGTGCGCGCCCGTCGAAGCCCGTAAGCTTCCCGCCTGCCTCCTCGAGGACGAGATCGGCCGCGGCGATATCCCAATCATAGGCATCTCCCCCCGCTAGCCCTGCGTCCAGCGCGCCCGAGGCGACATTGACGATCCTCAGCGCGAGCGAGGGAAGCCGCGGCTGCAGTTCGAAGTCGAGACCGGCGGCGCGCAGCCTCTCGGCAAGAAAAGCGGGCGCCGCGACCTTCGCATCAGGGCCGAGCGCAGGGCGTTTCGAGACCTCGATAGGCCTGCCGTTGAGAGTTGCGCCCGTGCCTTTCGCCGCGGCAAAGGTTTGGGCGAGCGCTGGCGCGTGGATGACACCGATTTGTGGACGTCCTCGCTCGACGAGCGCAATGGCGATCGACCAGGCGGGGTGGCCTCTAGAAAAGCCGCGCGTGCCGTCGATTGGATCGACGATGAAAACCCGTTCTTTGGCAAGCCGGGAGTGGGAGTCCTCGCTTTCCTCCGAAAGCCAGCCCGCCTCCGGCAGCATGGCCATGAGCCTGCCGCGAAGGAAGCGGTCGACGGCATAGTCGGCCTCGGTGACCGGCGAACCGCCCGCCTTGTGAGAAATCCCAGCGCTTGTCGCTCCGCCCGGGCGGAAAAATTCGAGCGCCAGCCGTCCCGCGCTGCGGGCAGCATCGGTGATGCCGGCAAGCAGGAATTTGTCCTGAGGTTTAAGCGCCAATGCTGTGCCAGGATAGAGATACACGCTACTCGCTTAACTTGGTGCGCCGCAACACGCAAGAATTGCACTGTGGCAAAGGTTCATTGCCCGAACCTTTGCCCTGACAGGCAATATGGAGAGCATTCGGTGAAATTGAACAGCAGGGCCGCGGCTTTGCCGCTCTCGCGATCTTGCAGCAGGCCTAGACCTCGTCCCTGCCCGCGATGCCGGCCTCCGCGAAGGTCGCCATTCCGGCGTGGCAGTCAAGCGCCGCCTTGACGATTGCGAAAGCCAAAGCGGCGCCGGTGCCCTCGCCGAGCCTGAGCCCAAGGTCGAGGAGAGGCTTCTTGCCGAGCCGCCGCAGCACTTCCGCATGCGCTCCTTCTGCGGAGAGATGGCCCGCGAGGCAATGGTCGAGCGCCGCTGGGTTCAGCGCGTGGAGAACAGCGGCGGCTGCGCAAACGGCGTAGCCATCGAGCATTACCGGGATGCGGCGCATCCGCGCAGCGAGGATCGCTCCCGCCATGGCCGCGAACTCGCGGCCGCCGAGCCGGCGCAAGACTTCGAGCGGATCACTAAGATAAGGCTTATGGAGCGCGACCGCGGCTTCGACGGCGGCAATTTTACGCGCATGCCCCGCCTCCGAAATACCCGTGCCGCGCCCGGCCCAGTCCGCCGCAGCGCCGCCATAGAGGGCGTGATAAATAGCGGCGGCGGCGGTCGTATTGCCAATTCCCATCTCGCCAACGCAAAGGAGGGCGGGAGCGCTTTCAGGGGCCTTCATGCCAAGAGCAAAGGCGGCCGCGGCCTCCGCTTCACTGAGCGCGGGACCTTCGGTGATATCTCCGGCGGGGTCTTCGAGGCTGAGAGGAAAAACTTTAAGCTCAAGCCCGGCCGAGCGGCAGATTTGATTAATTGCAGCCCCGCCGGCAGCAAAGTTTTCAACCATCGCGGCAGTGACAGAGGCCGGATAGGCCGAGACCCCCTTCTGCGCCACGCCATGATTGGCTGCGAAAACCACAACGAGAGCCCGTTTGACCTCCGGCTCTGGGCTCGCCTGCCAGCCCGCAAAGAAGACGGCGACTTCTTCAAGCCGCCCGAGCGACCCGGCCGGCTTTGTCAGCCGCGCTTGGCGCGCCCGCGCAGCCTCAAGGGAAGCCTCGCAAGAGCGGGGCATCCGGGAAAGGAGATCGCGGACAAAGTCCGGTAGCGAAGCGGGCATTTCAGCTCTCCGGGCCTGAACCGTCTCTTAGCCCGTTCCATGATTTACCGGAAGCTCCGCCGCAACTTTCACATTTTTTTGTGCGGTTGCGATATTGCAATGCAGCATAAGCGGCGTAATTTGAATGAGGCGACACCGAGAATGGGGAGACCGGGGGCGGCGAAATCAGCAATTTGTAAAGGAGGCCAGTATGATAAGATGCCAGCTTGCGTTTACCGCAACGGGGTTTGTCCTTGTGGCGGCGGCCTTAGGCCTTGCTGCTGCCGTCCGGCCGCTCTCCCTCTCCTCCCTCCCCTCCGTCCCCGCTTATACCTCCAGCGAGTCCGTAACTCCGGCGCGCCCGCAGAGCCGGATTTATTGCGACAATGATGCCAGCGCCCCCTACAGCAGCGTTCATAAGGGCCGGGTCTGCCCAACCGCGCAAGCCCCCTCGTCTGCGGACTAAATTACAAGCAAGTTCGCATGCGGCTTCGCCAAAGGCGGCTATGGAGGGAGCAGTCCGTCCATGGGGCCAATTATGAAGCTCCGCTTCAAGGCTTTGAAGGTTCACAGCGGTTTTCGGCTCCGCCGCCCCTCTACATCGCCCGGCGCCACTGGCGCGGAAAATAATGAAGTGGGTCATGACCCGCATGCGCAGGAAACGCATGGAGGCCCTGAATCTGGCGAAGACCCATCCGGATCCAAACGGCCACCCTGAACTCGGTTGGGCTATACAGCCAGTGCTTGGCCAGCAACTCGCAATGCGAAGTCATGTACGGCCTTCATCGCGGCGGAAATCACGCCGCATTGTAGATGATCCAGGCGGTCGAGGGCGAGTGGGCGCGCAAGCCCGAAGACGCTCAAAGGATTTAGCGCGCCAAGGAAGCCGCCACAGCGAGTCTTGCTTGCGCCTTTGCCGCGCCGGGTGAAAGGACGATCCAATAGCGCCGCGGCATTTACGGGCGATCGGCCGCTTGATTTTGCCCGCGCGCGGCTCCCTCGCGCGAGGCTTGCATCGCGGCGGCATGCGCCGCACGGCCGATACGGCTGTATGCCTCTGCTCGACAAAACTCGCCCTGAAGGCGATGAAGAGGCATGCGCAAACCTTCGCTGCTTCTCATCGACCTGCAAATCTGCATTGGGTTTTGCACTTGGCTGCCGGTTTCCTCCACGCTTGGCGGCAGCGATCGCGCCTTTTCGTTCGCGGAATTCCACCGCGCGGTCCGCATGCTCCCCGTTGCTGGCGCGCTCCTTGGAACGCTTGCAGCCCTAGCCTTGGGTAGCCTTACTTGGCTAGGCGTCCCGCCGCTGCTCTCAGCTCCCCTTACAATCTCTCTCCTGGCGGCGCTCACCGGCGCGATACACGAGGACGGTCTTGCCGATTGTGCCGATGGTTTTTTTGGCGGCGAGACAAGAGAGCGCAGGCTCGAGATCATGCGCGACAGCCGGACCGGAACCTACGGAGCCGCCGCGCTCGCCCTCACGCTATACATTCGCAGCGCGAGCCTTGCCATTCTCGCCGGCAAGAGCCTTGCGCTAGCCTGTCTTGTGTTGGCCGCGGCGGCAGCCGTCTCGCGGACCGCGGCGCTCCTTCCGCTTTTTCTGCTTCCGCCGGCGCGCCAAGATGGGGCGGGATTTGCCGCCGGGAAACCCGGGGGCCAAGCCCTTGTCTCGGCCTTGATAGCGGCTGCTCTGTTCGCCTTCGCACCGGCTTGCGCCGGAGCGAGCCTCTTCCGCCCGGTTACAGGTCTTGTCCTGGCTACGGCCGCCGCCTCCGCGATGACCGCCCTGGCCAAACACAAGATCGGCGGCCAGACCGGAGATGTGGCAGGCGCCGCCCAGCAGCTGAGCGAACTCGGCTTCTATCTGGCTTTCGCCGCGCAGCCTTAGGGGCCGGACCGGCATGGCGGCCGGCCCGGACCGGCTGTCTATCACCGGCCCGGAGATCAGACCCCGGCAAGATATTGCGTCGGATCGACCGGCGTCGTGCCCTTGCGCAGCTCAAAATGAAGCTGCGGGGTCGAAACGTTTCCGCTTTGGCCCGATTTTGCGATCACCTGTCCTCGCTTGACCGCCTCGCCACGCTTGACCTGGATTTCGCCTGTATTCGCGTAAGCGGAGACGAAACCGTTGGGATGGCGGATGAGGATCAGATTGCCATAGCCTTTGAGCTCGTTGCCTGCATAGGCGACGACGCCGCTCTCGGCCGCTTTGACCGAGGTGCCCTCGGGCAGGGCTATGTTGATCCCATCATTGCCACCGGGCCTGAAGGCCTCAATGATGCGTCCGCGCGCGGGCCAGCGGAATTCGGGCTTAACCTGGGCCGCAGCGGCTGAGGCCTTGATGGGCTCGGCGGCCTTTGCCTGCGAAGGCTCAGTCTTTTGGGCGGCCGCGGGCTCGGCTTTGGCCGTCCGGACCGCCTCCTGTTTGGCGGGAGCCGGAGCCGGGACGGGCATCGCCTTGGCGGCTGTCTTCTGAGGCTGAGCCGCAGGCGCTGGCGTCCGGGCGATCTTTTGACCCCGGCTTGGCTCGGCTTTCAAAACGGCGGCCTTTGGCGCGGGCTTCGATGCCGCGTTGGCTGCCGCCTTCAAACTTGCCGCCTGGGCCGCCAAAGTGCGCGGCGGCGCGCCGGGAACCTTGCCGGGGGCTGAGGCTTTCGAGGCCTGCGGATTGGCAGAGACCGTTTTGATCCCGCTCGCAGCGGCCAAGGCGGCATTGTAGACCGGGATAATAAGCCGGGTGCCCGGCTGGATCTGCGCGGCTGAGCTAAGACCATTGGCGCGGACGAGGGCCTCGACGGGGACCCCATAGCGGTTCGAGAGAAGGGCCGCGCTCTCGCCCTGGGCAACGACGATGGGTGTGCCGCCCTGTGCCGACCAGCCGGCGAAGCTTTGTCCGCCCGGTGCCGGTGCTCCGGCGGCGCGTGCAGGCTGCGGCGCGCTCGCCGCGGGCGCCGCGAGCGGGCGCGATTGCACCGGCGCGACGGGGGCCGCAGGCGCGGAAGCCTCGGGTGGCGCCGCCGCCGAGGAAGTCTGGAATGGATTGGTGAATGGCTCGCTCAGGCGCTCGGAGCTCGAGCAGCCAGCAAGCAGGCCAGCGGCGGCGCCGGCCAAAGCCACGCGAAGCGCAAAACGTGCGCGGGAAACTCCAACAACATCACTCATGACGCAACCCCACCGGCGCAGTGTCCTCGGCCCAGGATTAAGTGCAGATTAAGTTAAGGGCCGGTTTAAAGATGAACAAAACTTCATGATGAGAGCGATAAATTTATTTTTCTGGCCGCGCTTCCGTCAAATGGCAAGAGCCTCTCCCGGCACTAACGGCTGCAGCCTTGCCGGACAGACCCAAGACTCCGCTGGCCCGGCAGCGCCTTCGCCCCGCGCAATCTGCACGATACTCTGACGCGTCTTGCTGCGAGCGTCTGGCCTTGCCATGACGGCAATGCCTCCTTCGCTCAGCGCCGCGATGATATTTCCGGGCAGCTCGCTCAACAGACCCTGGACGATAATCCGGTCGAAAGGGCCGAATTTGGGCAGGACTGCAAGCCCATCAGCAAAGATGACGGCAGCATTGGCAATACCGAGCTGCGAAAGCCTTGCCTGCGCTTCCACCGCCAGGCTTTGAAAGCGCTCGATCGAGAGCACCTCGCGCGCAAGCCTCGAAAGAAGCGCCGCCGCATAGCCCGATCCCGTGCCGATTTCGAGCACGCGATGCTCAGGGCCGACTTTTAGAGACTCGATCATCCGTGCCGTAAGCCAGGGCTCCGGAAGTGTTTGCCCGCAGCGCAGCGGCAGGGCGACCGGGCGCCGGGCAAGGCGTGCAAACCGGTGCGGAACAAAGATCTCACGAGGCACTGTTTCGAGCGCGCGCAGAAGATTGACGTCCTGGATGCCGCGCGCGCGCAGCATCATGAGGAAGGCAGCCTTGTTCTGAGCATCGCTTGGCTCTGCTCCTAGCGCAGTTTCGAGGACATGCGCACGGATTTTGCTCATTTTGCGAGCTGGAGAGACGACGCAAACGCCCGAGCAAGCCGCAGCCGCGCCGCCTCGTCGGTCAAATCGAGCTTTAGCGGCGTGATGGAAATGCGGTTGCGCGCGAGCGCCTCAAGGTCTGTGCCATGCTGAGGGCTCGAGCTGCCGCGTTCAAAGGATATCCAATAATAAGGAATGCCGCGCCCGTCGGCGCGCTGATCGATCACCGCCGTCTGCGCATCGCGCCGCCCTTGGGCGGTGGTCGAGATGCCTTTCACCTCATGGGCTTTGCAAGCCGGAAAGTTCACATTGATGATACAGCTTGCAGGAATGCCCTCCGACAGAATCTTGGTGACCAAGGCAGGCGCATGGGTCTCCGCGCAATCCCAAAAACTTTCCTCGCGGCCAACGGGCCCATAGGCTTGGGAAAGCGCAATGGCGGGAATCCCAAGGCTCGCCGCCTCCATCGCGCCCGCGACCGTTCCCGAGTAGGTCACGTCATCCGCAACATTGTGGCCGTTATTGACCCCGCAGAGCACCAGATCCGGACCCGCGTCCAAGATCCTTTTGACGGCCATGATGACGCAATCGGTCGGCGTGCCTTTGACCGCATAGTGCCGCTCCGAAACCTTGCGCAGCCGCAGCGGATCATTGATCGTTAGCGAATGTGCAGCGCCCGATTGGTCGTACTCGGGGGCTACGATGTAAATATCGTCCGAGAAAGTTCTGGCGATGCGCTCCAAGAGGGCAAGGCCTTCTGCATGGATGCCGTCATCATTGGTGAGGAGAATGCGCATCGCGCCCTAGGCCCTTGCGATTTTGTCTGTCCCCACAAAGGGGCGCAGCGCCGCGGGCACGGTGACAGATCCGTCCGCATTTTGATAATTCTCAAGGACCGCAACGAGGGCGCGGCCAACCGCAACTCCGGAGCCATTTAGCGTGTGCACGAAGCGCATGGTCTTCGCGCCCTCTGGCCTGTAGCGGGCATTCATCCGCCGCGCCTGAAAATCGCCGCAAACGGAGCACGAGGAAATTTCGCGGTAGCGGCCTTGGCCGGGCAGCCACACTTCAATGTCGTACGTTTTTTGCGAGGCAAATCCCAAATCGCCCGTGCATAGAACGACGGTGCGGCAGGGAAGCTCCAAGCGCTTCAAGACCTCCTCGGCGCACGCAGTCATGCGCTCGTGCTCGGCGAGCGATTGTTCCGGCGTGGTGATCGAGACGAGCTCGACTTTGGTGAATTGATGCTGGCGGATCATGCCGCGCGTATCTTTCCCCGCGGCCCCCGCCTCGGCGCGGAAGCAGGGCGTGCACGCGGTCACTCTTATGGGGAGATCTTTCTCATCGAGAATTTTTTCCCGCACGAGATTGGTGAGGGGAACCTCAGCGGTCGGGATGAGCCAGAGAGCCTTTTCGCCGAACATTGCCTGCAGCCGCGGCAGGCGGTCATTGAGGAGAAGCTGCGCATTCTGTTCAAAAAATTTTTGAATTCCCTCGAATCCGTCAAGCCCAGAGAGATCAAGATCGAAATAATCCGCCATCAGCTGCTGTTTGAGCGCACTCACAAAATCGCGCAGCTCCGCCTCATCAAGGCTGCGCCGCCTTCTCGCTTCGAACTGATCTTCGGCAAACTTCGGCAGCTGCGCCGTGCCGAACATCGCCTCATCCCGCACGAGGATGGGCGGGCTGACTTCCGTGTAGCCGTGCTCCTTCGTATGCAGATCGAGCATGAAGTGCGCGAGCGCGCGCTCGAGGCGCGCGAGCGCGCCCTTGAGCACGACAAAGCGCGCACCAGACAATTTCGCCGCGGATTCAAAATCCATGAGCCCCAGCGCTTCGCCAATCTCGAAGTGCTGCTTTGGCGCAAAATCCATGCTGCGCGGCTTGCCAACACGGCGCACCTCGACGTTGTCGTTCTCATCAAGTCCATCCGGCACGTCGCTGAGCGGCGTATTGGGGAGGGCGGCAAGCTCCGCCTCAAGAGCCGCAATGGCGTCGTGCTCTTCGGCCTCATAGCGGGCAAGCGCAGCTTTCAGATCTGCGACTTCATCCTTGAGCTCCCCGGCGCGCGCAGCATCGCCTGCTTTCATTGCACCGGCGATCTCTTTCGATGCGGCGTTGCGCCGCTCTTGCGCGGCCTGCGCCTTGGCAATCGCCGCGCGCCGCTTGGCATCGAGCGCGAGGAGAGTTTCGGAAACCGGCTCAAGCCCGCGCCTTTTACGGCCCCGGTCGAAGGCCTTCGCGTTGTCGCGAATCCATTTGATGTCGTACATGAAATCTGTCCTGCGGCTTTACGCGGATGCCTCGCTTTGTTTTTCTTTTTCTTGGGCTTTCTCGACCATGCGCACAGAAAAGATCGAAAGCTCGTAAAGCCCAAGCCCGGGGACAGCGAGCGCAAGCATCGAGAAAACATCAGGCGGCGTTAGGATCGCCGCCGCAATAAAGACAAGCACAACCGCATAACGGCGCTGCCTTCGCAAAAAGTCCGACGTCACAATCCCGGCCCGCCCAAGGAGGGTGAGGATCACCGGCAGCTGGAAGGTGATGCCGAAGGCGAAGATCAGCGTCATGATCAGCGATAAATACTCGCTGACACGCGGCAGAAGCTCGATTTGCGCCCGCCCGGGCTCCTTGGCTTGCTGCATGCTCATGAAGAAGCGCAGCAGATTGGGCATGACGGCGAAATAGACAACGAGCGCCCCGATGGCGAAGAAGACCGGTGTCGCGGCAAGATAGGGTGCAAAGGCCTTGCGCTCATGCCGGTACAGTCCGGGCGCAACGAAGGCATAAATCTGCGCAAGCACCACCGGGCAGGAAAGGAAAGCCGCCGAAAACAGCGCCACCTTGATTTGCGTGAAGAAGTACTCTTGCGGCGCGGTATAGATCAGGCGCGCCTCTGGGCCCGCGGCGTGCTCGAAGGGAATGACCAAGATGTTGTAAATGTCCTTGGCGAAATAGAAAGAGACGATGAACATCACCACGAAAGCCGCGAGCGACTTGATCAGCCGGGAGCGCAGCTCCAGCAGATGATCGAGGAGAGGGGCTTTCGTCGCCTCAATATCGGCGTCGGTCATGAGTCATCCGCGAGCCAAGGCCACGAACAATCGGCGGCGCCTTGGTTTAGCCCAACGGAGCGTCGCCGAACAGTCAGAGCTTGTGTCCGCCCGCGGCATCGCCGCGCTGGTCTGCTTGGCCCGCCGCCGCAGGGCCTGCGGGGTCAGCAACCGGGGTTGCAGGAAGGCAGGCGGCTTCGGCTGCCGCAGGCACATCCGAGGGGGCGCGCTGCTCAGGCGGGCCAAGCGCGGCCTGGGAGCCTCGGCGCGGCGTCTGGTCAGCGGATAGGTGCTCGCTCAAGGGGACGCCTGCATCGTTTCCGGGAGGTCCAAGAGCATTTGTCAGCTCGGCTTTGATCTGGGCAATAGGATCGGCCGGGCTTTGCACCGCTTTCGTGAGCTTTGCTACCTCTGAGTTCAGATCCTCGGCTGCGGCCTCGCGCATCGCCTCCATGAACTGGGCGCGAAAATCTGCCGCCATGCGCCGCATTTTGGCAAGGGCCTGGCCTGCTTGGAGCATCACGCGCGGCAGTTCCTTGGGGCCGAGCACGATCAGCGCTACGATCCCGACGAGGATGAGTTTCCCGGCGTCGAATTCGAACATGAGAAACGACTCTCAAGCGGCGAGCGGTTTCAGCCTTCCGCGCGCCGCACCCCAGTCAATCCAGTTTCCGCGCCTCGGGGATCTTGGCCGCGTCGGCACCAGATTGCCGGTCAATGGCGCGCACCGGCTGCTCGCGGCCCTCAACCTCGGGCTTTGACTCGTCCTCGGCCAAACCCTTCTTGAAAGATTTGATACCCTTGGCGATATCGCCCATCACGTCGGAGATCTTGCCCTTGCCGCCAAAGACAATCAAAACAACGGCTCCGACCACCAGCCAATGCCAAAGCGAAAGACCGCCCATAGCGCCAACCTCTTTTGAGCCTGCGGCGCTGGCCAAAGCCGCCCGCCGTGGCGAAAACCTATGCTTTCATAAGTGTAAAAACAAGAAGGCACAGAAAGACTTGAGAATTGCGCCTGGTCTTGGCCCGTGCTGGCCAAGCCTCGGCAATGGCGGCAGGAGAGGCGCTAAAGCCTCCATGCTACCTTCCGGCTACCTTGCCAGACGGCGCGTTCTAAAGCGGATCTTGGGATAGGCCTTTGCCATGCTGCTCAGCAGGCCACTCACCATCGCCGCCATTGGGCACGGCGAGATCGGTTGCCTCAAGCGGCTCTTCATCCTGCCCAAGGGCCGGATCATCGTTTGGCTGCGGCATGCCAAAATCCTCCGGCAGCCGCCCGTCGAACAGGCCAGCGCCCTTGAGCTCCTCAAGGCCGGGAAGATCGCCGACCGACTCAAGTCCAAAATGAATGAGAAAATCCTCGGTTGTCCCATAGGTGACCGGGCGGCCGGGCGCGCGCCTGCGGCTGCGCAGCTTAACCCAGCCGGTCTCGAGCAGGAGATCGAGCGTGCCCTTCGAGACCGCAACGCCCCTGATGTCCTCGATTTCGGCGCGCGTCACCGGCTGGTGATAGGCGATGATGGCCAAGGTTTCGAGAGCGGCACGGGAAAGCCTTTTCGGCTCGCCCGGCCCGGGGCTCAGCAGCCAAGCGAGATCGGCGGCGGTTCGGAACATCCACTTGGCCCCTGCCCGGACGAGGTTGACGCCGCGCGAGGAGTAATCGGCCTTAAGCGCTTCGAGAGCCGCAGCCGCTGCGATCCCGGATGGCATGCGCTTCTCGATATCCGCCTCGCTCAGGGGCCCGGCCGCGGCAAAAAGGAGCGCCTCCGCGATCCGGACGGCCTCTGCCAGGCTGCCGGAGCGCGCTTGGCGCTGTTCTTGGCCGATCTCGGCTAGGAGCTGGGCGAGTTCTGCCACTTGCAATCCTCCTCAATTGCGGCGATCCACCCGCCGCCTCACGCCTGAGCCTGATGAGGGACATCTTGGAGCTTAGGCGGTTTGCGCTTGATCCAGAGCGGCGTAAAGGCTGCATCCTGACGCAGCGAGATAAGACCTTCGCGCGCCATCTCAAGGGAAGCCGAGAGCGCAGACGCCTTTACGGTCTTGCACATCCCAGGAGCCGCACAAAACGCGATGAGATAGGGGTCGAGCGCTGTCCAATCGAGCGCGCGGCCGGCGAGCCGCTCAAGCGCGGCACGGGCCTGAGCAAGCGGCCATACAAACCGCTTCTTGACCGTGAGCTGCGGGCGGGCCCCCTTTTGCCGCCTCTGGGCATAAGCCGAAAGCAATTCGTAAAGGCTCGCTTGCCAGACCGGCGCCGAGGCATGCACGACAGGCTCGGGCCGTCCGCGCAAGAAAACCTCCATCCCCACTCTTGGCCGGCTCATGAGCGCTTCGGCCGCGGCGCGGATCGCGTCTAACCGGCGCAGCCGCAGCTGCAGCGATTCGGCAAGCTCGAGACCTCCTGTCTCCTCCTCCCTCGCCGGTTTTGGAAGGAGCAGGCGCGATTTCAAATAGGCGAGCCAAGCAGCCATCACGAGGTAATCGGCGGCAAGCTCGAGCCGCAAGCGGCGCGCCGCCGCGATAAATTCAAGATATTGGTCGGCGAGCGCGAGCACCGAAATTTTCTCGAGGTCGACCTTCTGCCGCCGCGCAAGGTCGAGGAGCAAGTCAAGCGGGCCTTCAAACCCCTCGATATCGACCACGAAGGAGGAATCATCCCCTGCGGGTGTAAGATTGTCCGAAGATGGCCAAGCCAAAGTCCGTGCCCTCCTCCGCTCTGGCGGCGGAACCGGTCTGCCGCAACCGCTCGCAGGCACTATCCCCGGCTGCGGGGCTGCGCAAGGCCAAGCTGCCTAGGCTCACACAGGATATTGTCTGCAGAAGTCACCCTCCTGCTTGGTCAAAGGGGCCCAGGCGGCCAGTGATGGTCGCCCGGGCAGCGGAAGGGACGTCGATTCTTCGGAAAGGGACGTCAATTCTTGGCCACGAAGCAGTTCCCGCCGCTGCTTTGGACCTTCTGGCACAGCGCGGTGGCTTCGTCGCGGGTGGCGAGTCCGCCGGCACGGACCCGGTAAACGGATTTGCCTCCAACTTCAGCCTTGCGGATTGAAGGGTGGAACCCCGCCAGTTCGGCGCCATACTTCTGCATCAGCTGAGCCTGGAGCGCCCGCGCCTCTGCCTCCGTTGCGGGAGCGGCAAACTGCACGGCAAAGCCGCCCGGTGCAGCGGCGCCCGCGGTCCCCGCCTGACGCTGCGCATCCGCAATTTGCTGCGGCTTAGATTTGATTGCAACGGAGGTGCGTGACTGCGCATTGGCGGTCCCGCCAGACCCCGCCGTTTTCGGCGCGGCCGGAGCACGCGGCGTCGACGATCCAGCGCTCTTCGGAGCCGCTGGCCGCGCGGACGGCACGGGCACCGCGGCAGCCGGGGCGGCCGTGTCGTTCGGCAACAAGGTTCCATCCGGGCGCACCGAAACCGTCCTGACCTTTTTCGGCTCGATCAGCGTGGCAATACTGAGTGGCTCGGCCTGTTGCTGAGGCTGCGCTTGCGGAGGCACCGGCACAGGGACGCTCGCAGCGCCGCTGGCGGGGTTTGCCGCCGCTGCGCTCTCTGTTCCGCTTGCTTCTGCGCCGGGCGCCGGGACTTGCGCCGCAAGATCGGACGGCTGTTCCGTATTGTCGGCGGCCGCGAGGGGCTGCTGCTGGGGCGCTCCTCCAAGAACGGAAGCATCCTGGTTCGGAGTCTCGGCAGCGGGAGCTGCGGCCGCAACCTTGGCAGGCCCGTCGGCGGCTTTGATGGTGGCGATTTCGCGCGGGGTGGAAGCCGCGCCCTTGAAAGCAAAGCTCGCGCCTATCCCTGCAACCCCCGCAACGATCATTGCCGCCATCAGGTAAAGCGGCCGGCGCGATCTTATCTCCTCGAACTGCGGCTGCGGCCCGGCACCGTATTCTTGGCCATCAGCGTAAGTCCAAGGCTCTGGCTCTGCGCTTTGCTCGAAATGCGGTGGCTCCGGCTCCCGCAGATAATGGGTGTCATTCTCGTGCTGGGCAGCACCAAGGAGGCCCGCCTCGATTGCGGCAAAATCGCCGCGGATGAGCGGCTCTTGAGGCGTGCGAGCGCCGCTCCCGGCATTCTTCTCTGTCCCGCCCCGCGCGGCCTCGGCGCTCCGCCTGTTCAGCGGCTCAAAAACGTCGCGATAGGGGTCTTCCTGGCCGCCGACAAAGCGTGCGAGCTCAGCGAGGAGATCATTTTCCTGCTGGTCTTGGCCAAGCGGCTTGCGCAGGCGCCGTTCAAACTCGTCCATATCGATCATAGGCCGCCGCTTTACGATTTGCTCGCTCATTACGCACCCTCCTGTCCCGGCCCGCTTGCCGATTGACGCGCCTTTCGCGCATCCGCGCCGGGCGTTGGTTACTCAAACCACCTACTTTGCCTCTCTCCGGCGCGAGCCTTAGGCCTTTATACGCCGGCAAGCTTGCATTAACCTTGTGTTCATGACACGCGCACAGCCTGCGCACAAATCCATTCCAGTCATGGGCCCCGGGCATTTGTTGTACTTGCCGGTCACCGTTGCGGCCCAGCGGCATCTTTGCCCGCAGCAGGCCCGCGCCCAAGGGGCAAGGCAGGGGCCTTCAACGCATCTCCTCGGGAGCGCGCACTCCCAGGAGTCTCAGGCCGCAGGAGAGCACTGACGCGAGCGCGGCAATAAGGGCCAGCCTTGCGATCGTTAAATCTCTCCTCTCTTCATTAAGAAAACGTAATTGTGGCCGATCTTTGCCGCGCGTCCAATGGGCATGGAAGCTAGACGCGAACTCGTGAAGATAAAAGGCGATCCGGTGCGGCTCGTGACTGAGCGCCGCAGCTTCGATGAGTCTCGGGAATTGCGCGATAAGCTTGATGAGCGCAATCTCGCCCTCATCTTCAAGCAGGCTGAAATCGGCAGCTTCGAGCGCAGAGCGTGAAAGGTCGATGCCCGCAAGCATAATTCCGGCGTTCCGCAGCACCGAGCACGCCCGCGCATGGGCATACTGGACATAGAACACAGGGTTATCCTTCGACTGCTCGATGACCTTGGCGAGATCGAACTCCAAAACCGCGTCGTTTTTGCGGAAAAGCATCATGAATCGCACGGCATCAACGCCGACCTCGTCGACAACATCGCGGAGCGTCACGAACTCGCCCGCGCGTTTCGACATTTTAACGGGCTCGCCCTGGCGCATGAGCTGGACGAGCTGGCAGAGCTTGACGTCAAGCGAAACGCGGCCTTCCGACAGCGCCTCGACGGCGGCGCGCATGCGTTTCACATAGCCGCCGTGATCGGCGCCCCAGACATCGATCAAGAGATCATAGCCGCGGTCGATCTTGGCTTTGTGGTAAGCGATATCGGAGGCGAAATAGGTGTAGGAGCCGTCCGATTTCATGAGCGGACGGTCCACATCATCGCCAAATGCCGTCGAGCGGAAGAGGGTCTGCTCGCGATCTTCCCAGTCCTCCTGCGGCTGTCCCTTGGGCGGGGGCAGGCGGCCGCGGTAGACGAGCCCGCGGCGGCGCAAATCCTCAATTGCCCGCGCGACAAGATCGCCCTCCAGCCCTTCGGTGAGCGAGCGCTCCGAGAAAAAGACCTCGTGTCTTATGTTGAGCGCCTCGAGATCCTCGCGGATCATTGCCATCATGGCTCGGGTCGCGGCCTCGCGCACTTGCGGGAGCCACTCGGCCTCGGGGCGGCCAAGGAGGCCGCGGCCATATCTTGCAGCGAGCGCCTCGCCCGTGCTCTTTAGATAGCCGCCGGGATAAAGGCCTTCGGGAATCTCCCCGGTCTCTTCGCCAAGCGCTTGGGCGTAGCGCAGATAGGCGGAGCGGGCGAGGACATCGACCTGCGCGCCGGCGTCGTTGATGTAATATTCGCGCGTGACCTCATGGCCCGCGAAGGCCAGGAGATTGGCGAGCGCATCTCCAAACACCGCGCCGCGCCCGTGGCCCACATGCATGGGGCCCGTGGGATTGGCCGAGACATATTCGACATTGATCTTGTGGCGCTTGGCCGCGCCCGGCGCAGGCCTAGCATAGTCCGGCCCGAGGCTCAGGGCGGCGCGCAGCACGCGGGCAAAGGCGGCAGGGTTCAGGCGGATATTGATGAAACCCGGCCCCGCCACCTCCACCGAGGCAACGGAGAGATCCTTGCGAAGCCCCGCAGCGATCGCCTCGGCAAGCTGGCGCGGGTTTGCGAAATGGGCGCGTGCCTCCTTCCCATAGACCATGGCCGCATTGGTCGCGAGGTCGCCGTGGCCCGGATCGCGCGGCGGCTCGACGGAAAAGCGCTCAAAGTCGAGGTCGGCGGGCAGCCGTCCTTCGGCGGCGATCTGGCGCAGGATACCAGCGATCAAATCTTGGAATTCGGCGAAGAGGTTCATGGGGTTCCGGGCCGGAAAGTGCGGACGGTTTCTCGATACCCGAACGGCCCGGGAGCGCAAGGGGCGGGGGCGGAGGTTGGGCCTTACTGCTGCCTCAACTGGGCGGCCGCATCTGCAAGGTGCGGCGCGCGGCCTTTGTCTAGGATCCTTGCACGGAAAAAGGACCAGCCGGTCCGATTCTGCCATTCATCTTCCGGCGGCAAGCCCCGGCGAGGCGGGCCCGCGCTTGTCAATGATTGCTTTGCAACCGCCTCCGGCGGCGGCCCAAAGGGCCGTCATTGACAAGTGCGGGCCCGTCTCGCCGAAAATGGCAGCCGAAAGATGAATGCCAAGTGTGAATGCGCACAGCGGCTTCTTCGGTTACCGGGAGGCGTCATTGCGAGGAGCGTGAGCGACGAAGCAATCTAGACCGCCACGGGCATCTGTCCGGCGCGCCGCCACAAGCAGCGGCTTAGCTCGCCCGCTTGCGCTCGATCGCCGCCTGCGCCGCCGCAAGGCGCGCCACCGGCACGCGGAAGGGCGAGCAGGAGACGTAAGTGAGCCCCGCCTTCTCGAAAAATGCAATCGAGGCCGGATCGCCGCCATGCTCGCCACAGATTCCAATCTTAAGATCAGGTCTTGCCCCCTTGCCGCGCGCGCATGCGATCGCGATGAGCTCCCCTACGCCTTCCTCATCAATGGAGGCAAAAGGATTGACGGCAAGAATCCCCTTCGCGGCGTAATCGCCCAGAAAGGAGCCCGCGTCATCGCGCGAAACCGCAAGGCAGGTTTGCGTCAGATCATTGCTGCCGAAGGAGAAGAACTCGGCGCTTTTGGCGACCTCGCGAGCCAGCAAGCAGGCGCGCGGCGTCTCGATCATCGTGCCTGCCGAATAGGCGATCGTCTCGCCCGTCTCGGCGGCGACGGCCTGCGCCACTTTATCGATCAGCACTTTGATTAGATCGAACTCGCGCTTGGCGATAATGAGCGGAGTCATAATTTCGGGATGCACAGGCTTGCCAGTCTTCTGCTTGGCGGCAATTGCGCCCTCGAAGATCGCGCGCGCCTGCATCTCGGCAATCTCGGGGTAGGCGATCGCGATGCGGCAGCCGCGAAAGCCCAGCATCGGGTTGAACTCTTCGAGCTCCGCCGCGCGCTGGGTTAGCCTTTCGGCAGGAATGCCCATTGCCTCAGCGACCCGCGCAATCTCGGCTTCGCGTCTCGGAAGAAATTCATGGAGCGGCGGATCAAGCAGGCGGATTGTTACCGGCAGGCCCGCCATGATCTCGAAGAGCTCGGCGAAATCCTCCCGCTGCATCGGCAGGAGCTTTGCGAGCGCCGCGCGCCTGCCCGCTTCATCCTCAGCGAGGATCATTTCGCGCATGGCGAGAATGCGCTCGCCCTCGAAGAACATGTGCTCGGTGCGGCAGAGCCCGATGCCTTCGGCGCCGAATTTGCGTGCAACACGGGCGTCGCGCGGCGTATCGGCATTGGCCCGCACGCCCAAGCGGCGGATCTCGTCGGCCCAGCCCATGAGAACAGCGAACTCGTCGGAAAGCTCGGGCTGGCGCATGCGGACGGCGCCCTTCATCACTTGGCCCGTGCCGCCGTCGATGGTAAGGACCTCGCCCTTCCGGAGCGTGCGCCCGGCAACGGCCATCGTCTCATTGGCGTAATTGACCCTGATCGCGCCGGCTCCCGAGACGCAAGGCTTGCCCATGCCGCGTGCGACAACCGCAGCGTGCGATGTCATGCCGCCCCGCGTTGTCAGAATCCCTTCCGCCGCGTGCATTCCGGAGATATCCTCGGGGCTTGTCTCAATGCGCACCAAAATGACCTTGCGCCCGGCGCTCCGCACTTGCTCGGCGTCGGCGGCGCTGAAAACGATCTCGCCGCTCGCCGCGCCAGGCGAGGCCGGAAGACCCTTTGCGATAACCTCGCGCGGAGCCTCGGGATCGAGCGCCGGATGCAGGAGCTGATCGAGTGAGGCCGGCTCGATGCGGTTAATTGCTTCTTCCTTGCTGATCATCCGCTCAGCGGTCATATCGACGGCAATGCGCAAAGCGGCCTTCGCCGTGCGCTTGCCTCTGCGAGTCTGCAGCATCCAGAGCTTGCCGCGCTCGACGGTAAACTCCATGTCCTGCATATCGCGGAAGTGCTTCTCAAGGAGGTTTGCGGCTTGCACGAATTGCCCGAAGACTTCGGGCATTGCGGCTTCCATCGAAGCCTCCTCGGCGCCCGCCGCGATGCGCGCGGCCTCGGTGATATATTGCGGTGTTCTTATACCCGCGACGACATCTTCTCCTTGCGCATTGCTCAGGAACTCGCCGTAGAGCTCCTTCGCGCCCGTCGATGGATTGCGGGTGAAAGCGACGCCCGTCGCCGATGTCTCTCCCATATTGCCGAATACCATGGCCTGGATGTTCACTGCGGTGCCGAGAGTTTCGGGAATGTTGTGCAAGCGGCGGTAGGTTACCGCGCGCGGGCTCATCCAGGATTCGAAAACAGCGCCGATGGCCCCCCAAAGCTGCTCGCGCGGATCTTGCGGGAAGGGCTTGCCCAATGTCTTTTCGGCCTTACCCTTGAACTCACCAACGAGCTTTTGCCAATCGGCGGCGGAAAGCTCCGTATCGAACGTCAGCCCCTTATTTTGTTTGTAATATTCGAGAATTTCCTCGAAGCTGTGATGCTCGATCCCCAAAACGACGCTTGCATACATTTGGATGAAGCGGCGATAGGAATCATAAGCAAAGCGCGCATCGCCCGAGTTTTCCGCGAGCGCCTCGGCCGTGACGTCATTGAGGCCCAGATTCAACACCGTGTCCATCATCCCCGGCATTGAAATCTTCGCGCCCGATCTCGCAGAAACAAGCAGCGGCGTTTTATCGTCGCCGAAGACGCGGCCGGTGCAGCGGCTCAAGAATTGAAGCGCATGCTCGACCTCAGCCTCCAACCCCGGAGGGTAGCGCTTTCCATGCTCATAAAAATAGGCGCAGACCTCGGTGGTGATGGTAAAGCCTGGCGGAACCGGCAGCCCAAGCCTTGCCATTTCGGCAAGATCGGCGCCCTTGCCGCCAAGAAGATCCCGAAGACCGCTTTCCCCCTCGGCTTGGCTCTCGCCGAACGTATAAACCCACTTTGTCATCTTAAAACCTTTGGCGCTTTGCTGGCGCGATATCTCAAGGCTGCCGCAACCGCAGCGCCAGCGCAGACCAGGCCATGCCCCAAAAGAAGAGATCAAGCCCAAGCAGAACGCCCAAGACCCAGAACCTGTTCTCGGGCCAGCCTGCAAGGATCAAGACCCCGATGAGCAAGGTCAAGGCGCCGGCGAAGATCACCGGGCCGCGCAAAGGAGGATCAAGATTTGCGCCCAGAAACAGCCGGAAAGTTCCGGTTGCGATCATTCCGGCGGCAAGCAGCAGGGTGAATGCTGCTGCAGCAACCAGCGGCTGCGCGAGCGCGAACGAGCCAGCGGCAATGTAGGCAACCCCGGCGATGACCCAAAAGAAGAACCGGCCCCAGGTCTGCGCGCCGAGCGCGAGAGCGATGTCGCCTCCGCCGACGAGGATCATGAAGATGGCAATTGTGTAGACTGAGGCAATCGTTGCCGACGCCACGAGAATGAGAGCCACAATCCCGAGCCCGGCGCTCGCAAGCCCCAAGGCCAGCAACCAGCCCCAGCGCAATCTTAACGTCTCAATCGCCGTAACCAATTCTTGCCGCTCGTCGCGGAAGGGCGGCGGAAACCTTGAAAAAGCCACGGGTAACATTTCCTTCCATTATCTGGCTGCATATTCTCTCATTTTGCCCGTTTTACAACTTGTGTTGAGATGCCTTATGGGCCCGGACGCACAATGGGCCATAGGCCGCGGAGTCCCTGCGTGACCGGGCCCCCCGGCAAGGCAAGCCGAAAGGCTTTTATGGGATTGCTCCCGGACAGGACGCCGCGGCTACCCGAAGAAGCGGCGCAAAGTGCCGCCAGCTGAACCCCCTTGGCAGGCGCGGGGCTGGCTAAAGCGGTGCCGTATGCCGTCTGCGGGCTGGCCGTCCGCCCATTACCCGTCAAGGCCAAGCGCAGCCTTGACCCGGCGCGAGTAGCCGTAGACATCCTCCCGGAGCTGCAATTCCCCCGCGCCATCCACAAAAGCGGTGAAATATTCGAGGTGCACCGGAAGTGGTTTGGGGAGGTAGATATAGCGCTCCTTGCCGCCGATCATCCTTTTCACACGCTGCTCGGTCCACCCGCTCTCGCGCCCGAGCAGTGTCTCGGCGAAACGGAAGGGATCATCGACACGCACGCAACCATGGCTAAAGGCGCGCTTCGAGGCAGCAAAAAGATGGCGCATCGGCGTATCGTGCATATAGACGGAAAAATCGTTGGGAAATACGAACTTGATGCGCCCGAGCGCGTTGCGCTCGCCCGGCGGCTGGCGCACAACGAGCTGGCCTTTGCGAGAGGAGACCTCATAGCCCATGCGCTGGAAATAGCCGGGATCCGCCGCCAGGTGCGGCAGCATTTCCTTGCGGATGATCGACTGCGGCACGTTCCAGACGGGATTGACGATCAAATAACGGATCGTGCCGGAAAAAACGGGCGTCGGCGTCTCTTCCTTTCCAGTCACGACACGCACGCGCTCGATGACCTCTCCATTATTCACGACAACGGCTTCGAAGCCCGGAATATTGACCTCGACGCGTTTGTCGCCAAGATCGCGGGGCATCCACCGCCAGCGCTCCATATTGGCAAGAATTTCGGCCTCGAGACGCAGACTCTGAGTTCCGGACAGAGCCGCAACGGTGCGCGCCGTCAGCTTGCCCGAGGGCGGCAGGCCATTCGCCTTTTGGAAACCGGCAACCGCGGCTGCGAGCTTCGTGTCGTAGACGAAATCTTGCCCGTCAGATTCCTCCCCGCCTCCATCGAGGCTCAGGCGGGCCCGGATCAAGGGCACGCGCCGGTCGCGCATGCCGGGGCGAAGCACGGGCCCGGCGGGAATAGCGACGCGGCGGCCTGGATCGGAACGGGCGCGACGCAATTCGAGGAGCTTGCCCCGGAGAGCTTCGTAGGCCTCGTGCGGCGGATTGAAACGGCGCAGTTCCTCTCCGGCCTGCGCCCCGGCAGCCGCGACGCGCGCAAGGATTGCCGCGGGCTCGGGGAGTTGCGGCAGCTCGCCAATGAGGCGCGAAATGGTGCGGGGATCAACGCGGCTGCCGCTCGCCTGGCGCGCATAGGCCACAACGGCCTCGGAGAGCGCAATATCCTGCTCGGCAACTTCACCCGGGCTGCCGTCCTCAAGATGCTCTGGGAAACCTTTGATATTGAGCCCATCGTCGGCGGCATGCTGGAGGCGATCAATGGCCGCGGCGGCCTCAGGGGCAGGATTACCGTCCTTCCACCAGAGCGGCGCAAATTCGCGAGAGGCATAAAACGAGATGATGTCCTCGCCCGCCTCGCGGCGCAGCGGCCGAGAGCGGTCTCCGGGACCGGAAAGCGCTTCGAGCGCCGCTTTGATGGCGGCATTGACCGCGGGCAGCGCATCTGCGGAGGGAGGAGCCAGAGAATTTGGCGCCCGGGAAACCGGCGCGGCATCGCCAGCAGGAGAGCCGGATCCGGACTCGTCCGGCGCTGCTGAAATTTCCGGTACCGGAGCAAGCGAATCATCGGGCGCCGCGGCAATTCCGGCGAGCGCAGCGCCCGTCTTTGCGGTCAAATCATTGCTCGCCGCAGTTTTTTCAGGAGAGGAGGCGGAAAGCGGACCCGCGGCATGCGCGGCGGGGCAGGTCAGCCCCAAAAGGAGCGCCACCGCCGGCGCGCTGAAGAACTCGGCGCCCTGCCAAGATCTCCTCATCATTGTGCCCTTCAATTCCTCGATGCGACCCGCGCCAGCTGGCCATGCGGAGGCAAACCGGACGCCAGAATCGCCTGCCTTCACCGCGCCAAATCTTTATCTGCAAATCCTTGCCAAAGGAGCATACTGCGCAAATCCGCCAAGTTGGTGAATGCAAATTTGTCCCAAATGTGGTCATTGGGCCACAAACACTGCGTCCAAATCAAGCTCCCGCAAAGCGGGCGGCCCTTCTGCAATCGCCGTCTAAGTCCTGCTGCTCGAGCAGCCCATGCTGTTTCAACTTCCGGTAAAGAGTCGAGCGTCCGATCCCAAGCTTGCGGGCGGCAGCAGACATCTGGCCCCGGTAATGAGCGAGCGCGAATTTAATTGCTTCGGCCTCTAAATCATCCAGTTGGCGCATGTCTCCGTGCTGATCGAGAAGCGCAAGAGCGTTGGGGTCGCGTACTTCGACCCGTACAATCTCTCTCTCCGGCCGCAGAAGCCTGCCGCCTGCCGCCGGAACCGGCGGGACCCGGATCTCGAAACCTTTAATCCTCGCTGCAATCTGCGGAAATTCAGCAACGGTCAGCTCATCATTCTCGGCCAGCACAACGGCCCGGAAAACGGCGTTTTCTAATTGCCTCACATTGCCAGGCCAGTCGTAGGCACAAAGGAGCGCCTCGGCCTGCGCACAGATCCCGCGGATCCGTTTGCCCTCCCCGGCCGCGAAAGTGGCGCAAAATTTGCGTGCAAGCGGCTCGATGGCGCTGCGGCGGGCACGCAGCGGAGGAAGGGCAATGGGGAACACGTTGAGGCGGTAGAAAAGGTCTTCCCGGAATCCACCGGCTTTCACGAGCTCGATCAAATTGCTGTCTGTTGCCGAAATCAGACGCACATCAGCCTTAAGCGGACGCTTCGTGCTGGCCGAAAGGACAGTGCCGTGAGAGAGCGCTTGCAGGAGCTTCGCTTGCGCGCCCGGCGGCAGCCTGCAGATGCTCTCAAGAAACAACGTGCCCCCATGCGCCTCGGCAAATTTGGAGGCGGCGCCAGCATCCCCCCGGCCGAACAAGAAAGCCTCGGCCCCGTCTTCGGGCAAGCCGGCACAATTGACGGCGACAAACGGCCCGCCCCGCCTTGGCGAGGCGCCATGGATCGCACGGGCGAAGCTCTCTTTGCCGGTCCCCGGCTCTCCCTCAATAAGGACTGGAATCGCCGATTTCGCCGCCCGTTCACCGAGCCTCGCAACGCGCTCCATCTCGCCGCCCTGGCACGCAAGATCAGCAAACGAAAGGGCGTGCGCCGGGCGCCGTGCAAGGTACGAGAGCTCTTCTTGCAGCCCGGCGGCAAAAAGCGCGTTCTTGATTGCAACAAACAGGCGTTCGGCGCCGGCGGGTTTAACCACGAAATCGTTGGCACCCGCGCGAATCGCCGAAAGTGCAGATTCCACCGCACCCGGGGAGGTCTCGACGATAACGGGGACCTTCTCGCCGGTTTCCTTCAAGCGCAGCAGAATTGCCATGCCGTCGAGGTCCGGCATGACGAGATCGAGAATGAGAAGGTCGACGGGAGGCGTCCGGCACGAGAGCCGGGCGAGCGCCGCTTCCCCGCTTGCAGCGGCCTCCGCCAGATAGCCGAAGCGGTTGCAAAGGCCCTCAAGATGGCGGCGCTGGATGGGATCATCATCGGCGACGAGTATTCTTGCAGGCATTGCCCCTCCCTGCCGGGCTGTGCGCCTGGCGCGGGGCATGGTGCGCGATTAGGGTAAACGGGTGATTAACGGCGTCTCGCGACTCAAAGCTCTTCGAGCTCGATCAGAACACCGGCAAAATCTTTAGGATTTAGAAAGAGAACAGGTTTGCCGTGCGCCCCGAGCTTTGGATTTCCATCCCCGAGGACCCGCGCGCCCGCTTGCTTAAGTGTCTCGCGCGCAGCAGATAGATCATCGACCCCCAAACAAAGATGATGAATTGCCCCGCCCGGATGCGAGGCGACGAAGCCCGAGATGGGCGAGTCGCGGCCCAACGGCTCGATCAGCTCAATCGTTGTATTTGGCAGTTCGACGAAAGCGACTTTTACGCCATGCTCCGGCACGGCCTTAGGCTCGCTGACCGCCGCGCCAAGCGCCTCGCGGTAAATGGCGCTTGCCGATACAACATCTTTAACCGCAATCGCGACATGATTGAGCCGGCCAATCATCTCAACTCTCGCCTCATCAGACCTCGACCACGAGGACATGGACCGAGGGCCGCTTGCCCCATGCTGCGGCAACTGCTTCGCGCACAGCCTTCTCGATCGCGATCGAGACTGTGTCCGGTTCGCGCCGCTTGGGCCGTGGCAGATGATCGAATGTTTGAAATAGAGCATCATCCACAATAGCGCCAATGGCGGTGCCATCAGACGTGCGGCCTGGAATCCCGGCGGTAACGACATCGGGCACTCCGGCAAGGTCGCCCTTTGCCGTGACCGCCAACGCAATCGTGACAATGCCGGAGAATGCGAGTCTTTTCCGCATCCTCACCGTTTGGTCGTCCGCGGTAATGAGGCTCTTGCCATCTTTGCAGAGCCGTCCGCTTGCCGCTTTGCCGGCGATCTGAGGCTCGCCCGGTGCAAGGCGCACGATGTCGCCATTGCGCGCGGGAATGACGTATTCGACGCCCAGCGCCTTGGCAAAAGAGGCGTGTTCGGCAAGATGGATATCCTCACCATGGGCGGGAATTGCGATTTTTGGCTTTGTCCAGGCATAAAGCTCAGCGACCTCGCGCCGGCGCGGATGGCCGGAAGCGTGGACGAGCGCGGTGCGGTCGGTCACCACCTCAATGCCAGCTCTGATGAAATTGTTGATGATACGGCCAACCTCCCGTTCGTTCCCAGGGATGGTGCGGGAGGAAAAAATCACCTTATCTCCAGGCGCCAGCGCAATCGCCGGATGATTGCCTTCCGAGAGCCGCGCAATCGCGGCGCGGCTCTCGCCCTGGCTGCCCGTGGCAAGCACGACGGCTTTGGCGCGCCCGATCTGCGCGAAGGCATCGACTGGCAGGAACTCCGGGATGCCTTCGAGATAACCGCATTCGCGCGCAACCGCGGCCGTGCGCTCCATCGACCGCCCGGCAAGAATGACCGTGCGGCCAGCTGCCGCCGCGGCCTCGGCGACCGCCCGGACGCGGGCGACATTCGATGCAAAGGCCGTCACCACCACGCAGCCTTCCGCGCGCCCGATCAGCTCGCGCAAGGTCATGGCGACGTCGGCCTCCGATGGGCTCATGCCATCGCGCAAGATGTTCGTAGAGTCGGAAATCAGCGCGAGCACGCCCTCTCCGCCGATTGCGGCAAGCCGCTGTGCGGCCGTGGGCTTCCCCACGCCCGGCGCGGGGTCGATCTTCCAATCCCCGGAATGAATGATCGTGCCGAGCCCGGTGCGAATAGCGAGCGCGCAGCTCTCCGGAATCGAATGGGCAGCGGGAATGAACTCCACGCCAAACGGCCCTACCGGTAAGGTTTCGCCCTGACCGGCAACCGTCACCGGAATTTGCGGTGAGCCCGGCTCGCCGAGCCGCTTGGCTTCGAGGAGTGCAGCGGTGAAAGGAGTGGCGTAGACCCTGCAAGAAAGCCGCGGCCAAACATCGGGAAGGGCACCAATATGATCGTCATGCCCGTGAGTGAGGACGAGCCCGGCGATATCGCCCTTCAGCTTCTCGATAAAACTGATATCGGGAATAAGGAGATCGATGCCGGCAAGCTCGGGACCGGCAAAGCCGATGCCGCAGTCGGCGATGAGCCACTTGCGCCGCCCTTCCGGGCCGAAGCCATAGCAAGCGAGGTTCATGCCGATCTCGCCAAGGCCCCCGAGGGGCACAAACACAAGATCGCCCGTGTCTTGGCTCATTGGCTCAACCCGCCTGCCGCGGCCTGCCGGTCTTCACAAAGGCTATGCGCATTGGCCGGATCACTGCACGCCATCGCCCCGCCCTGCCCCAAAGGGGTGCCGCTCGTTAACAGGGGCGAGAAGAAGACGTCGCCTGCCTCGATGAACGCTCTGCCCGAAGCTGTCTTGAGAATGAGCCGCCCGCTTCCGTCGATCGACTCAAACGTGCCTTCGATCGTTTGGGATGGGTGCACGACCTTGACTAGGCCGCCGATCGCGGCCGCGAGCGAAAGCCACTCGCTGCGAATGACGCCGAAATGCTGGCCAGCCTCCCAGATCCCTAACCAGTGCGCCATAGCCATTGAGAGCTCCAGGAAAGCATCCTCAGCGGTCAGCCGGACCCCGGCAGCGGCGGAGAGATCGGTTGCGGGATATGGTGTGTCCTTGGGGTGGTTTTGGCAATTCACGCCGATCCCGATTGCGCACGCGAGTTTTCCGTCTTCAAGAAAGGCGCTCTCGAGCAGGATTCCACAGACTTTGGCTTTGCCATGGAGAATATCGTTGGGCCATTTGATCGTGATGCGCTCATCGCCTCCCAAAAGCCTGCGCAGGGCGTGTGCAGCGGCGACGCCGGTCACAAAGCCGAGTTCGGGCGCAATTCGCACCGGCGCCGGATCGATCAGCAGCAGACTCGCGTAAAGATTGCCTTCCGGCGAGGACCATGAGCGGCCGCTGCGGCCTCTGCCTTTCGTCTGCCGCCGGGCAGTAACCCATAGCCGCCCGCGATCGCCGCTGCGGGCCAAAGCCATCGCTTCGTCATTCGTCGAGCTAAGCTCGTCGTGAATGATGATGCGGAATCCCTCGTCTTTTGCTGATTCAGAGAGCTGAAGCAGGGCGCACCGCCATGGGCTGAGACATCAAAACAGCGAGCTTGCCGCGGCCCTTGTGGCTTCGATAAATGAGCCGGGGTAGGCGAAAAGAAAGATTGTGACGATGCCGGTTAGCACGAGCACGATCCGGGGTGCAGGAGCTCCTTTATCGAATGCCGGGGCTGGCTCGTCGAAGTACATGATCTTGACGATCCGCAAATAGTAATAAGCCGCGACCGCGCTTGCGAGGACACCAATGATGGCAAGCGTATAAAGCCCGCTTTGAATGGCGGCGTTAAACACATACCATTTCGCGAAGAAGCCCGCGAGCGGAGGCACGCCCGCCAGTGAGAACATCATCATGGCGAGAAAGAACGCCGTCACCCCATCTGTCCGCGCAAGGCCCGAAAGGTCGGAGATGTTCTCGACATCCACACCATTAACCCGCATCAAGAGAATGCCGGCAAAAGTGCCAAGGGTCATGATGAGATAGATCGCCATATAGACGATCACCGAGCTCACTCCTGTCTCGCCGCCCGCCGCAAGACCCACGAGAGCAAAGCCAATATGGCCAATGGCCGAATAAGCCATGAGGCGCTTGAAATTGGCCTGACCAATCGCGGCAAAGGCGCCAAGGATCATCGACAGGATAGATATGAAAATTATGATCTGCTTCCACTGCCCGGCAATTCCCGGAAAGGCGGTCATCACGACCCTCACCGTGATCGCGACGGCCGCCATTTTCACCGCCGAAGCAAAAAAAGTCGTGACCGGAGTCGGCGCGCCCTCATAAACGTCCGGGGTCCACATGTGGAATGGCACGGCCGACATTTTGAAGGCAAGCCCAGCCATCAAAAACACGAGGCCGAAAATAACGCCAAGCGACGGGCCGCTGCTGATCGTTTGCGCAATGCCGGCAAATGAGACCGTACCTGCAAACCCGTAAAGGAGCGAAGCTCCATAGAGCAGCATGCCAGAGGAGAGCGCGCCGAGCACAAAATATTTAAGCCCAGCCTCGGACGCCCTGGCATTGTCGCGATGGAATGCCGCAAGCACGTAAAGCGCAAGCGACATCAATTCGAGGCCGAGATAAAGCGCGATCAGCCCCGCCGCCGAAATCAACATCAGCATGCCGAGGCTAGACAAGAGGACGAGAATTGGAAACTCGAATTTATCGATCTTTTCGCGTGCAAGAAAGTCCTGGCTCATCGCAAGAGTGATTAGCGAGCCAGAAAGGGCAAGCACTTTCATAAAACGGCCGAAACCGTCATCAATGAACGCCCCGCTCAGCACGGTTGCATTGGTCTTGGTGCCAAGCAGGATCGCAACGATCGCCGCGCCAAGAAGCCCGATAGCGATTTCCGTGACCGGGCCTTCCGATTCTTTGCCCCGGATGGCTCCGTAGAGCACGAGCACGAGAGCGCCCGCGGCTATGATTAGCTCAGGCAGGGTGTGGGCAAAGGCAGTGCTCAGAGATGGCATTCAATTCACTTTCATGGAAGAGCGCTTGCCGCCGCCGCCTTGGTCACCGCAAGCGCCGTATCGTAGTTCTTGATGAGAGCGCCTATGGCGGCTGCCGAACCTTCGAGAATTGGGCCCGGGCGCACGCCATAGAAGATTGTGAGCGCAACGAGCGGCGCAAAGAAAGCTGCCTCCCGCCACGAAAGATCCCGCATCCCGGCAAGCGCAGGCTTCTCGAGCGCGCCGAAGATCACGCGGCGGTAAAGGTAGAGGGCATAGGCGGCGGAGAGGATGACGCCGGTTGTCGCGAAGAGCGCGACCCAATTGTTGACCGCAAATGTGCCGATGAGCGGCAGGAATTCGCCTATGAACCCCGAGGTTCCCGGCAGGCCGACATTGGCGAGCGTGAAAATCATGAAGACTGCGGCATAAAGCGGCATGCGGTGAACGAGGCCGCCATAGGCGTCAATTTCGCGCGTATGCAAGCGGTCATAGACCACCCCAACGCAAAGAAAGAGAGCGGCCGATACGAGCCCGTGCGAAATCATCTGGAACACTGCGCCTTGAATCCCTTGCGGCGTCACGCTGAAGAGGCCCATGGTGACGAACCCCATGTGTGCGACGGAGGAATAGGCGATGAGCTTCTTCATATCCTCTTGCACGAGGGCGACAAGGGAGGTGTAGATGATCGCAATGACCGACAGAGCGTAAATGAGCGGGGTAAAATAGGCCGAAGCCTCGGGGAACATCGGCAGAGAGAAACGCAGAAAGCCGTAGCCGCCGAATTTCAGGAGAATCCCGGCAAGAATGACCGAGCCTGCGGTCGGCGCTTCGACATGCGCGTCCGGGAGCCAGGTATGGACGGGCCACATCGGCGTCTTGACCGCGAGCGAGGCCAAGAACGCAAGCCATAGCCATTTCTGCATTGAAACTGGAAAATGGGTCTGGAGCAGAACGGTGATGTCGGTCGTCCCGGCGACTCCATACATCGCCATGACCGCGAGCAGCATGAAGAGCGAGCCGGCAAGCGTATAGAGGAAGAACTTGAAGGTCGCGTAGACCCGCCGCTTGCCGCCCCATATGCCGATGATGAGAAACATCGGGATAAGGCCGCCCTCGAAGAATAGATAAAACAGCACGAGATCGAGCGCGCAGAAGACGCCAACGATAAGGGTCTCAAGCACAAGGAACGAGACAAGATATTCCTTGACCCGGGTTTTTATCGAATCCCAGGAAGCAAGAATGCAGATAGGCAGCAAAAAAGTGGTCAGCAGCACGAAGGGAAAGGAGATGCCGTCGACCCCCATCTTGTAGACGAGGCCATGGCCGAACCAGCTCTTTTCCTCGACGAACTGAAAGCCCGCAGCCGAGGTGTCGAACCGCGCATAGGCATAGAGCGACAACCCAAAGACGATGAGGGTCGTCGCCAAAGCGGCCCAGCGGGCATTGTTGAGTGTCGCCTCGTCATCCCCCCGGAGCGCGAGGATAAAGGCTGCGCCAACGAGCGGCAAAAAGACGATGCAGGAAAGAATCCCGAAGCCAAACATCAGCGAATCCCCGCGGCCAAATACCAAGTGATCACGGCGGCGAGGCCGACGAGCATGGCAAAGGCATAATGATAGATGTAGCCGCTTTGCAGCCGGACAACGCGCCCGGTGACATCGATGACACGCGCAGCAATGCCATCAGGCCCAAAGCGGTCGATGGTGCCGAGATCGCCGCCCTGCCAAAACAGCCGGCCAACCCAGAAGGACGGACGGACGAAGACAAGGTCATAGAGCTCGTCGAAATACCATTTGTTGAGCAGGAACTCATAGAGCGGCCGGAGAGATTTTGCCAAGCGCGCAGGCAGAGCGGGAGCAACGATATAGAAGAGTACAGCCACAAAAAATCCCGCAATCATCAGGATCGTTGGCAGCTGCGCCGCAAAGCCCGGCACGTGTTCGCGCTCCTCAAGAATGTGATTGTCTGGCGCGAGGTAAAGCGAATTTTTCCAAAACTCATTATAGCCTTCGCCGATGAAATCTGGCGCGAAGATGAGGCCCGCCGCCAAGGAGCCGGCGGCGAGAACGCCGAGAGGGATGAGCATGACAAACGGCGATTCGCGAGGCTCAGCCGCATGCCCGTGGTGCCCGTGCGCTTCCTCTTCATGCGGCTGGTTGCTATCTGCCGGATGATCATGCTCGCAGCCATGCCCCGCCGCTCCCCAGCGCGGCGCGCCGAAAAAGGTCATGAACACCAGCCGCCAGGAATAGAACGACGTGAGGCCGGCGGAAATCGTCGTCAGCAGAAAGCCATAGAAGGCTCCGGGGCGGCTCGAGGCAAAAGCGGCTTCGATGACCGCGTCCTTCGAGAAATAGCCGGCCGTATAAGGAAAGCCCGTCAGCGCGAGCGTCCCAATCACGATCATCGCGAAGGTGAACGGAATTTTGCGCCACAGCCCGCCCATATTGCGCATATCTTGCTCGTGGTGCATCGCGATGATCACTGAGCCAGCGGCAAGGAACAGAAGCGCTTTGAAAAAGGCATGGGTAAAAAGATGGAAGATGCCGATTGAGAAGCCGCCAACGCCGAGGGCAACGAACATGTAGCCGAGCTGCGAGCAGGTCGAGTAGGCAATGACCCTCTTGATATCGTTTTGAACGAGACCGACCGTCGCTGCGAAAAAAGCCGTCGTTGCGCCAATGATGATGACGAACGTCATGGCCGCGGGCGCTTGCTCGAAAAGAGGCGAGAGCCGCGCCACCATGAACACCCCTGCGGTCACCATGGTCGCCGCATGAATAAGCGCGGAGACCGGCGTTGGGCCTTCCATCGCGTCTGGAAGCCAAGTGTGGAGCAGGAACTGCGCCGATTTCCCCATCGCCCCCATGAAAAGGAGGAGGCACGCTAGCGTCATCGCATCGACATTGGCGCCGAAAAGGTGGAGCTTTTGATGCGCGAGAGCCGGAGCGGCCGCGAAGATCTGATCGAAGGCGACCGACTTCGTCAGCAGAAAGACAAGGAAGATCCCGAGCGCAAAGCCGAAATCGCCCACCCGGTTGACCACAAACGCCTTGATCGCCGCCGCATTGGCAGACGGGCGGTCATACCAAAAGCCGATGAGGAGGTAGGATGCGAGGCCAACGCCCTCCCAGCCGAAGAACAATTGCACGAGATTATCCGCCGTCACCAGCATCAACATCGCGAAGGTGAACAGCGACAGATAGGAGAAAAAGCGCGCCCGGCCAGGGTCGTCCGCCATATAGCCGATCGAATAAAGATGAACGAGCGAAGAGACCGTGCCCACGACCACCAGCATTACCGCGGTCAAAGTATCAATCCGCAGCGCCCAATCGACTTGCAGGGTGCCGGATGTAAACCAATTGGCGAGGACCGAGACGCTCGCAGGCCCCTCTCCCAGAGCAACTTGAACAAAGGCGATCCAAGATAAGATCGCCGAGGCGAAGAGGAGGCCCGTTGTAACGAGCTCGCAGGCTCTGTCGCCAATCCGCCAGCCGAAAAGCCCGGCAATGAGAAATCCCAAGAGGGGAGCAAAAACAATGGCGGCGTACATATGAGCCTCAGCCCTTCATCATGTTGATGTCTTCAATCGCGATCGTACCGCGGTTGCGGTAGAAGGCGACAAGGATCGCAAGGCCGATCGCCGCCTCCGCCGCTGCGACCGTCAAAACAAAAAGCGCGAAAATTTGGCCCGTGAGATCGCCGAGAAAAGCCGAGAAGGCGACAAGATTTATGTTGACCGAAAGGAGGATCAGCTCGACTGACATCAGCACGATAATGATATTCTTCCGGTTGAGGATGATGCCGGCCATTCCAACCGTGAAGAGAATGGCCGCGACGATTAAGAATTGGCTGAGCGAGACCGCCATTGTCTTTCCTGCCTCAAAGTGAGCGTTAGATGCCTTGCCGGGACGCAACTTTGCGCAGCTCGGCCGCTTCGGCCGGCGTGCGTGCATTCTGGCGAGCGATGCTTTGGCGTTTCACACCCGCCTTGTGCCGCAGCGTTAAGACAATGGCTCCGATCATCGCAGTCAGCAGGATCACCCCGGCTGCTTCAAACAGATAGGCATATTGGGTGTAGAGCACGCGCCCGAGTGCCATTGTATTTGTCATCCCGGGAGGAGCGGGCGTCGCGACATTCTCAAGTTGCACCGGCCCGAGTGTCCAGGAGCCGACAACTAGGGCGACCTCAATGAGGACAATGAGGCCCAGTGTTCCCCCTAGGGGAAGATATTGCAAAAAGCCGTGCTTCAACTCGGCAAAGTCGACGTCGAGCATCATCACGACGAATAGAAACAGCACCGCAACCGCACCGACATACACAACGACGAGGATCATCGCCAAAAACTCTGCTCCAAGCAGGATGAAGAGTCCCGCGGCGTTGAAAAAGGCAAGAATTAAGAATAAAACCGAGTGAACTGGATTGCGCGCGGCAATGACCATGAAGGCTGCCCCAATCAGCACCGCTGAAAAGAGGTAAAAGAATATCGGCGCGATATGCATTGTGCCCCCGTGCTTCTCCTCGCAGCCTCGCTAATCCGGCCGCCTTATTTGTACGGCGCATCAAGCGCAAGATTGCGCGCGATCTCGCGCTCCCAGCGGTCGCCATTCGCCAGTAGCTTCTGTTTGTCGAAATAGAGCTCTTCTCTCGTTTCCGTCGCGAACTCTGAGTTCGGGCCCTCGACTATCGCATCGACCGGGCAAGCCTCCTGGCAAAAGCCGCAATAGATGCATTTGACCATATCGATGTCATAGCGAGTCGTACGGCGAGTCCCGTCATTGCGGCGCGGCCCGGCCTCGATGGTGATTGCTTGAGCTGGACAGATTGCCTCGCAGAGCTTGCAGGCAATGCAGCGCTCCTCTCCATTCGGGTAGCGCCGCAGCGCATGCTCTCCGCGAAACCGGGGTGACTGCGGGTTTTTCTCGTGCGGATAATTGAGTGTCGGCTTCGGCTTGAAGAAATAGCGCATCGAAAGCACAAAAGCGCTGACGAATTCGCTCAGAAAAACCGATCGTGCTGCTTGATCGAGTTTCATCATTCCACCTCGCGCGACATTCTCAATGCCCCATCGCCGCGTCCAGGCCAGTCACCTGAAGGACGGCGGCAACGATAACGACCGCCGCAAGCGAAACCGGTAGAAAGACCTTCCAGCCAAGCCGCATCAGCTGATCATAGCGGTAGCGCGGCACGATTGCCTTCGCCATAGCGATCAAGAAAAAGATAAAGCACACCTTCAGGATGAACCAAACGAGCCCTGGCACCGCCGTAAATGGAGAGAAGGGCAACGGAGAGAGCCACCCTCCGAGGAAGAGAATCGTGGCCAGAGCCGACATGGTGATGATCGCCACGTATTCGGCGAGCATGAAGATCATGTATGGAGTCGAGGAGTACTCGACCATGAAGCCTGCAACGAGCTCCGATTCCGCCTCGACAAGATCGAAAGGCGGCCGGTTCGTCTCGGCAAGAGCCGAGACGACGAAAATGACGAACATCGGAAAGAGCGGCAGCCAATACCAGCCAAGAAGGCCGTAGCGCGTATCCTGCGCGGCGACGATGTCGCCCAAATTAAGAGAGCCTGCGCAGAGGAGAACCGTGATGATGACAAAGCCGATCGAGACCTCGTAAGAGATCATTTGCGCCGCCGAGCGCAGCGCTGAGAGGAAGGGGTACTTCGAGTTCGAGGCCCAGCCTCCCATGATGATTCCATAAACGCTAAGCGAAGAGATCGCGAAAATATAAAGAATGCCGACATTGATGTTGGCGATTGCCCAGCCCGCGCTCACCGGTATGACAGCCCACGCAGAGAGCGCGAGCATCCCCATCACGAATGGCGCCGCGAGGAAAATTCCCCGGTTTGCGCCATCGGGAATGATAGGCTCCTTGAAGACGAACTTCAGCATATCGGCGAAGCTTTGAAAGAGGCCCCAAGGACCAACGACATTGGGCCCGCGCCGCAGCTGCACCGCCGCCCAAATCTTGCGATCGGCATAGAGAAAATAAGCGATGAAAAGCAGCAGAATGATCAACAGCGCTGCGCTCTTGCCTAGCGTGAGCAGGAAATCGATCATCGCTTCACTCCGCTGCCTCGCGCGCGAATTCTCGCGCGAGCAATGAGCATTCAGCCATCACTGCCGAAGCGCGCGCGATCGGGTTAGTGGAATAAAAGTCCGTTACGGTGGAAGCAAAACCCTTGCTCGAATAAGCAAGGCCCGCCGGAGCTGCCTTGGTCGGATCAAGCGGCAACGAAGGCGCGATTTCGCCTACTTTGGCAAAGTGCGGATGCGCGGCATAGAGGCACGAGCGCAAGCCGGCAAGCGAATCGAATGGCAGGGGACGCTTGAGGACCCCCGAAAGGGCGCGCAAGATCGCCCAGTCCTCGCGCGCGCTGCCCGGCGGAAAGTTGGCGCGCGCAGCGAGCTGTACCCGGCCCTCCGTGTTCACATAAAGACCCGCTTTTTCGGTATAGGCAGCGCCCGGCAGTATGAGATCGGCGCGCGCCGCGCCGCGATCGCCATGCGTGCCTTGATAGATAACGAAAGGACCCGGCTCGGCGGAGATTTCATCGGCTCCAAGCAGAAAGAGCACATCGAGCGCGCCGCGCTTCGCCATCGCATGAGCATCAAGCCCGCCGGAGCCCGGCACGAAACCAATATCAAGGCCGCCCGCACGCGCCGCGGCCGTATGGAGAACGGCAAAGCCGTTCCAGGCCCCGGTGATTGCGCCGAGCGCTCCGGCAACTTTTAGCGCAAGCGCGAGGATCGCACGCCCGTCTTCGCGGGCAAGCGCGCCTTGGCCTATAATCACCAGCGGCTTTTCTGTTTTTGCCAGCGGCTCACCGAGCAGCCTTGCGAGGGTCTCGGGGCCAGCGCCAAGGTGCTTGTATTCGTAGGTAAGATCAACTTTCTGGCCAATCAGCGAAACCGGGAAGCCGCCTTTCAGCCAGCGCTTGCGGATGCGCGCGTTCAGCACTGGCGCTTCCCAGCGCGGGTTGGAGCCGATAATGAGGAGGCTATCGGCCTGATCGATCTCCGCGATCGAAGGATTAAAAAGATAGCTCGCCCGGCCAAGGCTTGGATCGAGCTTGGTACCATCTTGCCGGCAATCGAGCGAGGCGCTGCCGAGGTTTTGCAGCAAAAGCTTCAGCGCGAACATCTCCTCGGCGGCGCAAAGGTCGCCCGCAATTGCTCCAATCCGCTCCGGCCGTGCTGATGAGAGTTTTGCGGCCGCGGCCTCCAGAGCCGTTTGCCAGGAGACTTCACGCAACCGGCCGTTCTCGCGCAGATAGGGCCGGTCGAGACGCCTGGCTTTCAGGCCATCGACGATCTGACGTGTCTTGTCCGAGATCCATTCTTCATTAATAAGATCGTTGACGCGCGGCAGGATGCGCATAACCTCGCGGCCGCGGGTATCGATGCGGATCGCCGAGCCCAGTGCATCCATCACATCGATCGATTCCGTTCTAACAAGCTCCCAGGAGCGCCATTTGAACAAGGTTGGCTTTGGCAACAGCGCGCCGACCGGGCAGAGATCGGCGATATTTCCCTGCAGCTCAGAGTGCATGGCGCTCTCGAGATAGGTCGTAATCTCCATATCCTCACCGCGCCCGATCGCTCCCATCTCGCCAGTGCCCGCAACCTCGGCCATGAACCTCACGCAGCGCGTGCACTGAATGCACCGGTTCATCGAAGTCTGGACGAGCGGGCCGATATATTTATCCTCGACCGCCCGCTTGTTCTCGACATAGCGCGAGGAGTCGACACCATAGGCCATCGCCTGGTCCTGCAGATCGCATTCTCCGCCTTGATCGCAAATCGGGCAATCGAGCGGGTGATTGATGAGCAAGAACTCCATCACGCCCCGGCGGGCCTTCTTCACCATCGGAGATTTGGTGAGGACGACGGGCGGCTCGCCATTGGGGCCTGGGCGCAAATCCTTGACCGCCACCGCGCAAGATGCGGCCGGCTTTGGCGGCCCGCCCTTCACCTCGACAAGGCACATCCGGCAATTGCCCGCGATCGACAGCCGCTCGTGGTAGCAAAAGCGGGGAATCTCGGCGCCTGCTGCTTCGCAGGCCTGCAGCAGCGTATACTCCGGGGGGACGTCGATTTCGACGCCGTCCACAATGAGTCTGCTCATATCATCCCCTCAATGCGGCAGCTCAACAAGATCGAAGCGCCGCTCGATGCAGTCTAGGCGCATCTCCACGCGGCCCAGCCGGCGATGGATGCCCGCTTGCCCCTCTTCGGCGTCAGTCACGCGAATTTTGAGATCAGCTACATCGGCGATAACCCGATCAACTTTCTCGTCAATACGCCGGAGATAGATGAGAACCAAATTATCTGGCTCTGTCATCGCGTCATTTCCTTTGCCGATGGCAAATTTCCTATTGACCGCTAAACTGCGCCAATCCATGCCGCAGTCTCCAGACCCTTTCAATGCGGCAGCTCAACGAAGAACGCTTCCGCCCTTTTGGAACCCCTTACTCCGCCGCAACCCCGATATCCCTGATGGGCTCTGGATGCGGATTGGCAGCATACTGATCGATCCGCCGCTCAATCTCGGAGCGGAAATGCCGGATGAGGCCCTGCACGGGCCAAGCCGCCGCATCTCCCAAAGCGCAAATGGTATGGCCCTCGATCTCGGTCGTGACCTCCAACAGCATATCGATTTCGCGCTTATGGGCGCGCCCCTCGGCCATGCGGGTGAGTACGCGCCAGAGCCAGCCTGTGCCTTCGCGGCAGGGCGTGCATTGGCCGCAGCTCTCATGCTTATAAAAATAGCTGATCCTGGCGATTGCGCGCACAATGTCGGCCGACTTATCGATCACAATAACGGCGGCAGTGCCGAGTGCAGACCTGAGCTTTTGCAGCGAATCGAAATCCATCTGCGCATCGAGGATTTGCTGCGCCGGGACAAGAGGCACGGACGAGCCGCCGGGAATCACCGCAAGAAGATTATCGAACCCGCCACGCACGCCGCCGCAGTGACGCTCGATCAGCTCGCGGAAGGTGATCGACATCGCCTCTTCCACATTGCAGGGCTTGTTGACATGGCCGGAGATGCAGAAGAGCTTGGTGCCGGAATTGTTCTTGGCGCCAAAGCTTGAAAACCACGCCGCCCCCCGGCGCAGGATGGCGGGCACAACGGCAATGGATTCGACGTTGTTGACCGTCGTGGGGCAGCCATAAAGGCCGACATTTGCGGGGAACGGCGGCTTAAGGCGCGGCATGCCCTTCTTGCCTTCGAGCGACTCGAGAAGCGCCGTTTCTTCACCGCAGATATAGGCGCCTGCGCCGTGATGAACATAAATGTCAAGCGGCCAGCCGTGGATATTGTTCTTGCCGATGAGCCTTGCCGCATAGGCTTCGGCAATCGCCGCCTCAAGCCGCCTGCCTTCCAAGATGAATTCGCCGCGCACGTAAATGTAACAAGCATGCGCATGCATCGCGAAACAGGCGAGCATGCAGCCCTCGACCAAGAGCTGCGGATCATTGCGCATGATCTCCCGGTCCTTGCAGGTGCCAGGCTCCGACTCGTCGGCGTTGACGACAAGATAGTGGGGCCGCGCCGGATCGGGCTTCGGCATGAAGGACCATTTGAGGCCGGTCGGAAAGCCCGCGCCGCCGCGTCCCCTGAGGCCCGAGGCCTTGACCTCATTGATGATCCACTCTTGCCCCTTCTCTAAGAGCTTCTTGGTGTTGTCCCAAGCCCCGCGCGCAATCGCGCCCTTGAGCCGCCAGTCGCCAAAGCCGTAGAGATTGGTAAAAATTCGATCTTTGTCTTCGAGCATCTTTGTTGCCCCTAAGACCGGCTCGAACTGGGCGCGCTCAGAGGGCCGCTGCGGCCATCGGGGCCATAAAGCGAAGTGAGCGAAGTAAGCCCGCCAACGGGCTCGGAGCTGACCCGACCCGTTTGCGAGCCAGTTTTCACGGTCCGGCCCGCCGCGAGATCATCAAGAAGCGCCTCGAAGTTTTCAGGCGTCAGATCCTCGTAATAATCCTCATTGATCTGAACCATCGGCGCATTGCAGCAGGCGCCAAGGCATTCGACTTCGGCCCAAGAGAACATCCCGCCGGGGGTGACTTTGCCTTCCTCGCCAATCCGGCGGCGCAGGATGGCTTTGATTGCGTCCGAGCCGGCAAGCACGCAGGGCGTCGTACCGCACATCTGAACGTGGAACCTGCCGACGGGCGCGAGATTGAACATCGTATAGAAAGTCGCGATCTCAAGCACGCGGATGTCTGGAAGCCCCAGCATTTGCGCGACCTTCTCAATAGCCGCGCGCGGCAGCCAGAAATCGTTTTGCTTTTGCGCGAGCCACAGCAGCGCGATGACGGCGGAGGCCTGCCTTCCCTCCGGGTACTTTTTCAATATCTCCGCACATTTCTCCTCGTTTTCAGGGGTGAAGGCGAAGCTTTCGGGCTGCTCGTCGGCAAGTCGGCGGACAGACATTGATTAGATCTCGTTTTTCACAACGGTTTCCCTGACGGCTATGAGCCGCAGGAGCATTTTCCGGACACGATTTTTTGCGGGCGGCATCAGCGGTCAATCTCGCCGAACACGATGTCGAGCGCGCCAAGAATCGCCGGCACATCGGCAAGCATGTGCTTGCGGCAAAGGAAGTCCATTGCCGAAAGATGCGCAAATCCCGGAGCCCTGACCTTGCAGCGGTACGGCCTGTTCGTGCCATCCGCGACTAGATAGACGCCAAATTCGCCCTTCGGCGCCTCGACCGCGCAATAGACCTCGCCCGCGGGCACATGGAAGCCCTCGGTATAGAGCTTGAAGTGATGGATCAAAGCCTCCATCGAGCGCTTCATCTCGGCGCGGCGCGGCGGCACGACCTTGCCGTCTTGGGCCGCAACCGGCCCTTGGCCATCGGGCGAAGAGAGCTTCTCGACACATTGCTTCATGATCCGCACCGCCTGGCGCATCTCTTCCAAGCGAATGACTTGCCGGTCGTAATTATCGCCATGCCGGCCGACCGGAATATCAAATTCCATCTCTTCATAGCATTCGTAAGGCTGCGCCTTGCGCAAATCCCAAGGCGCGCCCGACGCGCGCACCATGACCCCAGAGAACCCCCAGCGCCAGCAGTCCTCGAGGCTCACGACGCCAATATCGACGTTGCGCTGTTTGAAGATGCGGTTCTCGATAAACAGAGTCTGCATATCGTCGCAGACCTTGAGAAAGGGATCGCACCAAGCGCCGATATCGTCAATGAGCTTTTGGGGCACATCGGTGTGCACGCCGCCGGGCCGGTACCAATTGGCATGCAGCCGCGCACCGGAGGCGCGCTCATAGAAGACCATCAGCTTCTCGCGCTCTTCGAACCCCCAAAGCGGCGGCGTCAAGGCGCCGACGTCGAGCGCCTGAGTCGTGAGGCAGAGGAGATGAGACAGAATGCGGCCGATCTCGCAATAAAGCACCCGAAGGAGCTGGCCGCGGCGCGGCACTTGAAGCCCGAGCAGCTTCTCGATCGCAAGACAAAAAGCGTGCTCCTGATTCATCGGTGCGACATAATCGAACCGGTCGAAATAAGGGATGTTCTGGAGATAGGTGCGCGCCTCCATCAGCTTCTCGGTGCCGCGGTGGAGGAGGCCAATATGCGGATCGACGCGCTCGACAACCTCGCCGTCAAGTTCGAGGACAAGGCGCAAGACGCCATGCGCGGCCGGATGCTGCGGACCCCAGTTCAGCGAAAAATTGCGGACTCTGTCTTCGCTCATATCGCCCGTCTGTTGCTCAGTGCACCCGTCTTAAGTCAATGCGGGTTATTCTTGGCCTTCTCGTCGCCCGGAAGGACGTAATCGCCCGAGCCCTCCCAGGGGGAGAGGAAATCGAATGTGCGGTACTCCTGGGTCAGCTGGACTGGCTCGTAGATGACGCGCTTCTGCTCATCGTCGTAGCGCATCTGGACATAGCCCGTCATCGGGAAATCCTTGCGCAAGGGATGGCCATCGAAGCCATAGTCCGTCAAGATGCGCCGCAAATCCGGGTGCCCGCTAAAGAGCACGCCAAACATGTCATAGGCCTCGCGCTCGTACCAATTCGCGCCGGGATAGAGGGCGGTGAGGGAAGGAACGGGCGTCCATTCGCTGGTTTCGACCTTGATCCTGATCCTGCGGTTGTGCTTGGGCGACAGCAGATGCGTCACGACATCGAAGCGTCTAGCGCGGGCCGGGTGATCGACGGCCGTGAGATCGGTAAAAGCAATAAAAAGGCAGCTTGGATCGTCTCGAAGATAAGTCACGGTCTCGATGAGGCGGCTTGCCTCGACCGTCAGGGTCAACTCGCCGTAGGCGGCCGAGATTTCCGTGACCGCGCCAGGAATTGCGGCGGCGATGCTTTCCCCGAGCTGCCTCAAACCGTTATCCATCTCGCTTTCCCATGCTCGTGCGCAGCCGCGATGGTCCTCTAAGCGCGGCCGCCGGCCGGTCCCTTACCGCTCGATCGTCCCCGTGCGGCGGATTTTCTTCTGAAGAAGCAGCACGCCGTAAACGAGGGCCTCCGCCGAAGGCGGGCAGCCCGGCACATAAATATCGACGGGCACGATCCGGTCGCAGCCGCGGACGACGGAGTAGGAATAATGATAATAGCCGCCGCCATTAGCGCAGGAGCCCATCGAGATCACATAGCGGGGCTCTGGCATCTGGTCATAGACCTTGCGCAGCGCAGGCGCCATCTTGTTGCACAGCGTGCCCGCGACGATCATCACGTCCGATTGCCGCGGCGAGCCGCGGGGCGCAAAGCCGAAGCGCTCAAGGTCGTAGCGAGGCATCGAGGCTTGCATCATCTCGACGGCGCAGCAGGCAAGGCCAAAGGTCATCCACATGAGCGAGCCGGTGCGCGCCCATTTGACGAGCTCGTCCACGCCCGTGACGAGGAAACCCTTATCGGCCAGATTCTCGTTGAGAGAACGGAAGTAAGGGTCGGCCGCCGGAGCCGCGGCGCCCTGGGGCGGCACGATCAATCCCATTCGAGCGCTCCTTTCTTCCACTCGTAGACAAAGCCAATGGTGAGGACGGCGAGGAATACCATCATCGCCCAAAAGCCGGACGTGCCCGCGTCGCGGAACGCAATCGCCCAGGGAAATAGGAACGCCACCTCAAGGTCGAAGATGATGAAGAGGAGCGAGACGAGATAAAAGCGCACGTCGAACTTCATGCGGGCGTCGTCGAAGGCGTTGAAACCGCATTCGTAGGCGGAGAGCTTCTCCGCGTCGGGCGCTTTGAACGCAGCGAGAAAAGGGGCGACGAGCAAAGCCCCAGAGATGGCGGCAGCGACGGCCATGAAAATCGCCAGCGCCAAATATTGATCGAGCAAGCCCGGCATAAGTCCCTCCGGTTGGATTAAGGGATCAAAGCGCTCTAGGCGGGAGAAAGCGGATTGCAGCCCCGTGCTGCCTTGTTCCGTACCGCAGCGCAGCGAGCCGCGCAAGGTGGGCAGGCGGAAAACGGCGAAGGCGCCGTGTCTTAAGAGCGCGGTGCAAGCCCGGAGCGGCCATAGCCCGCAGAGGCTCTCATTTCAATGGTTCTCCGCAACAGCCCCGGTCTTTTATCTATGGCGCAGAGCCGGCCGGTATCTCCTACGGCTCCTCTTCAGGTCGAAGAGCCTCTGCGGGCGAGGAAACGAGATCGCCCGCATGCCACTCGGCGAGCCCGGCGAGCTTGAGCTCGAAAAGGACCGTCCGGACTCTCTGCGCCGGCGCGCCGGTGAGGCGCGCAAGCTCATCGACCGCAATGGGCACAGGGCTCAAAAGCCCGGCCAGCCGGACGGCAAGGCCGGCCTCGCCCTGCTGCGGGAATCCGGCCTGGCCATTGCTTCCGTGTGCTGGAAGGCCCTCCTCCACGGACCGGCTGCCGCAGGGCAAGCCTTTTGCACTGTCCTTGGCCGCAGGCGGCGCCAGTCCTTCTTCGATATCGAGCTCGTCCCAAAGCGGCTCATAAGCGCCGTCCGCAAACCCGCCCTCGAAGAATCCGCCGCCGTGGCAGCTCGAAGCAAGGCTCTGCCGGGCGAGCGCATCGACGACATCCTGCGCGCCGGTGCAGAGGGAGGCGCCGTTGCGCAAAAGATCGTTCGTGCCTTCGGCGCGCGGATCGAGGGGCGACCCTGGCACGGCAAAGATTTCGCGCCCTTCCTCGGCGGCAAAGCGCGCCGTGATGAGCGAGCCCGAGCGCCGCGCCGCTTCGACCACGACAATCGCCCGGCAGAGGCCCGCGACGATGCGGTTGCGGCGCGGAAAATCGCGCCCCCTCGCCTCCCAGGAGAACGGCATTTCGCTGACCGCGGCGCCTTGCTCGATCAGCCTTTCAACAAGCGCCTTGTGCTCCGGCGGGTAAATATTGCCAAGCCCGCCTGCCAGCACTGCGATTGTCCCCGTTTCGAGCGCCGTCTGGTGCGCCCGCGCGTCGATTCCGCGCGCAAGGCCCGAGACGATGACATGGCCCGCACGCGCGATCCCCCGCGCAAGCTGCGCGGCAAAGGAAAGTCCCGCCGCAGAGGCGTTGCGGGCGCCCACAATTGCGACCTTCGAACGCTTGAGGCTCGCAAGATTGCCGCGCACGGCGATGAGGGGCGGCGGCGAGGCGATCCGGCGCAGAAGCGGCGGATAGTCCGGCTCGCAAATGGCGATGAACCGCCCGCCTGCCGCTTCGAGCGACGCCATCTCGCGGTGCGTGTCCTCTTCACTTGCGCCGCGGATAGGCCGCCCGGCCTTGGCGCTGGCGCTCAGGCCGGGCAGGGCGCCGAGAGCGGCGCGCGCGCTTCCGTAGCGCTTGAGGAGAAAAGCAAAGGTGCGGGGGCCGACATTCTCGCTGCGAGAAAGCCGCAGCCAATCGAAACGCTCCCTCTCGCCGAGCGTAACAGGTGCCTCACGCGAGTGTAAATCCTCCTCCATCAGCGCGACCCGATCCGCGGCTCCGTCCGGGCGGCAAGCCGGGCAATATTGTCCCGGTGCTTTGCCCAGAGCAGGATCGCCAGCAAGGCGAACATCAGCGCAGCGCTATTATTGCCCATGATCGCAAGAATGATTGGCGTGAGCGCGCTGGCCGCAAGCGCGGCGGCCGAGGAGTATCGGGTCGCCGCCGCCACCGAAAGCCAGATAATTGCAAAGACGATCGCCGCCTTCCATGCAATGCCAAGCAGGCAGCCAAGAAAGGTCGCAACTCCTTTGCCGCCCCTGAATTTCAGCCAGACGGGAAACAAATGCCCGAGAAATGCGCCAAGCGCGGCAACGAGCGGGGTATAAGCTGGCCCAAGGCGCGCAACTAACACAACCGGAAAGGTTCCCTTGAGGAGATCGAGGGCGAGCGTGAAAGCCGCCAAGTCCTTGCGGCCGGTGCGCAAGACGTTCGTCGCTCCGATATTGCCCGAGCCGATCGCCCTCAAGTCGCGTGTGCCCGCGGCGCGCGTGAGGAGCAGGCCGAAAGGAATTGCACCGCAAAGATAGCCTAAGAAAAAAGAGAGAATTGCCGCGAGCACGTTTCGAAACCGGTTTTGCAGATCACCGCCGAGCCTACCGCTTGGGCACCGGCGCGGCAACTAGCGCCAAGACCCGCGTCGATCTGGATAGGTCCGGCCCGAAACCGCCAGGCCGCCGCGAACGCACCTCAATCTCGCACGTTTATGAGCCAAAGCATTGGCAGTTCGCACGGTGCTTTCCTTTGTCTTAGGAGCGAACTGTGAGGCCAGACCCATGGCAAATCTTTTTACCCAGTCCGTGCGCAAGGACACGCCGGCGCTCCGGATGGTGATCACTGGCGCACTCTCGGCGGCAGCTCTCGTGTGGCTCGCCACACCGGCCACAGCAGCACCGCCACAGGCGTATTGCATGCCCGAGCTTCAGCGGCTCTCGGCAGAGTGGAATGCGATTGGATTTGGCATTCCGCAAAAACCCAGCCAGCAGGTTGTCCATAGCCGTGCAGGGCTCGTAAGCTCGGGCCCGGAAGTCACGTTCATGAGGCATCAGCTGCGGCAAGCATTTTGGGATTGCCAGCGCGGCTACGTGGGAGCGGCCCGGGCGAGGGCAGCGCTCGTTGCAGAGCATCTTGCTTCCCTCTGGTGAGCGGGAGCGCGCGGCGGCAGAGCGCTGCCCTGCCAATGCTCCGCGCCGGCTCCGGGTGGAACCGGCGCGGGCGCCCGCAGCCGCTTTCGTTCATCCCCAAACTCCCTAATTTCCAGTACTCCGCATAGTACCTCCCTTTGCGGACAGGCTGCGGCGCGGCCGGTCCTTGACCGCGCGCCGCCGGGCGCGTACCTAAGCGCCGGGACACCTTTCCCCAACGAAGGGCGCCCATCTGGAAGGATGGTCATTAATGGCAACCAATTTTCCCTTGGCGCGGCCAGCCCGGCCCTATTTTTCTAGCGGCCCCTGCGCCAAACACCCCGGCTGGCAACTCGAATATCTAAAAAATGCCCCGTTTGGGCGCTCCCACCGCTCCAAAGCCGGCAAGTCGCGCCTCAAGCTCGCGATCGATTTGACGCGCGAGGTGCTGCAAGTGCCGCCGGATTACCGGATCGGCATAATTCCGGGCTCCGATACGGGAGCGGTCGAGGCAGCGCTGTGGTCGCTTCTGGGCCCGCGCGGCGTCGATGTCTTCGGCTGGGAGTCTTTCAGCAAGCATTGGGTCGAAGATGTCGTCGAGCATCTGAAGATCCCAAACGCCCGCGCCTTCGTTGCCGGTTATGGCGAGCTTCCCGGTCTCTCCCGGGCCGATTTCCGCAACGATGTGGTCTTTGCCTGGAATGGCACCACCTCTGGCGTGCGGGTCCCGGATGCCCGCTGGATCGCGGCGGACCGTGAAGGACTCACCATTTGCGATGCGACCTCGGCCGCCTTCGCGCAAAGACTCGACTGGGCAAAGCTCGACGCCACCACTTTCTCTTGGCAAAAGGCCCTTGGCGGCGAAGCCGCGCACGGGATGCTCATTCTCTCGCCGCGCGCGATCGAGCGGCTTCAAACCCATACCCCGCCCTGGCCGGTGCCAAAGCTTTTCCGGCTGGCTGATCACGGCAAGCTTAATGCCGCGATCTTCGAGGGCGAGACGATCAACACGCCGTCTCTCATGTGCGTCGAGGATTATCTCGACGCGCTCAACTGGGCCAAATCCCTTGGCGGGCTTCAGGCCCTCATTGGCCGCGCCGACGCCAATGCGAAGGCGCTGAGCGATTGGGCCGAACGAACGCCGTGGATCGATTTTTTGGCCGCCGACCCGAAGATCAGATCTAACACCAGCATTTGTCTCAAAGTGGTTGACCCAGCGGTTACGGCGCTTCCGCAAGCTGGGCAGGCAGCCTTTGCCAAATCCATCGTGGATTTTCTTGAGAGAGAGGGCGTGGCGTTCGACATCGGTTCATATCGTGATGCACCGCCGGGTATCCGCATCTGGTGCGGTGCCACGATTGAGACATTCGACATTGAAGCGCTGACACCCTGGCTCGATTACGCCTTCGAGAAAATGAAAGCCGAGCTCCCAAAGGCGGCGTGAACCTGGCCCTGAGTTCATAACGCCTCCTCGTTGGCTAAGCTCTCTTGCGCGCAATCATGGCGCAAACTCGTTCCGGCTGCGGAATCTTGCCGCAAGCAGCAATCCGGGAGAAATGCCTTGGCGCCCCGAGTCCTGATCTCTGATGCCCTATCGCCCGCCGCCGTAGCCATCTTCAAGGAGCGCGGCATCGAAGTGGACTTCCAGCCCGGGCTCGGCAAGGACAAGGAGAAGCTCGCATCCTTCATTGGTGCATATGATGGGCTCGCCATCCGTTCGGCAACGAAGGTGACCCCGGCGATCCTTGGCCGGGCCTCGCGGCTCAAGGTGATCGGCCGGGCCGGAATTGGCGTCGACAATATCGATATCGCCGCCGCAACCGCCAACGGCATCATCGTGATGAACACGCCGTTTGGCAACTCCATCACCACCGCCGAGCACGCAATTGCGCTGATGCTAGCCCTCGCGCGTCAAATTCCGCAGGCCAATGACTCGACCAAGGCCGGCAAATGGGAAAAAGACCGTTTCATGGGCATCGAGATCACCGGCAAGACTCTCGGCATCATCGGCTGCGGCAACGTCGGCTCCGTTGCCGCATCGCGCGCCATCGGCTTGCAGATGCATGTGATAGCCTACGATCCATTCCTTTCGCCCGAGCGCGCCCTCGATTTGGGAGTGGAAAAAGTCGGGCTCGATGAGCTCTTGCGCCGCGCAGACTTCATTAGCCTGCATACGCCGCTTACTCCTCAGACCAAAAATATCCTATCGGCAGAAAATCTCGGCAAGACGAAAAAAGGCGTGCGGATCATCAATTGCGCACGCGGCGGGCTCGTCGATGAAAACGCTCTGCGCGCGCTCCTCGACAGCGGCCATGTGGCGGGGGCGGCTTTCGATGTTTTTTCCCGCGAACCTGCAATAGACAATCCTTTGTTTGGAAGTCCGGAAACCATCTGCACGCCGCACCTTGGCGCCTCGACGAGCGAGGCGCAGGAAAAAGTTGCTATGCAAATTGCCGAGCAGATGTCCGATTACCTGACCCGCGGCGCAATCACTAATGCCGTTAATTTCCCGTCGATCACAGCCGAGGAAGCTCCCAAGCTCAAACCGTTTGTTGCTCTAGCGGGTGTCCTTGGCTCCTTTGCGGGCCAGCTTGCCGCAAGTGAGATCAGAAAGGTGACGGTCACTTATGAAGGCGCGGCTGCGGAACTGAAGATCAAAGCGCTCACTGCCGCCGCCATCGCAGGGCTGCTGCGGCCATTTCTCGAAGGCGTCAACGCGGTTTCCGCGCCCCATATCGCGAAGGAGCGCGGCATTGTCATTGATGAAGTGAGCCGGGCCGCACAATCCGACTACGAATCCCTCATCACCCTGAACGTGGCGGCGCAGGACGGAGAGCGCATCATCTCCGGCACCGTTTTTCACGATGGCAAGCCGCGCATTGTTTCGATCAGCGGCATCGAGGTTGATGCGCTCGTTGCACCCGCCATGATTTACGTCAGCAATGAAGATAAGCCTGGCTTCATCGGCCGTTTCGCGAGCCTCCTCGGCAATGCCGGGGTCAATATCGCGACTTTTGCGCTGGGGCGCGACAGGCCTGGCGGCTCAGCGGTCGCGCTCGTCGAGGTGGATGGGCCAGTTCCCGAGAAGATCCTTGCCGGGATCGGGGAACTCCCCGGGGTTAGGGAGGCCAAGATGCTAGCGTTTTGAGCCGCACACGCACCCCGCGTGCAGGGCCGGCTTTTCAAATTACCTTGCTGGCCCACCCGGCATTGCGCTTGTCTTAGCCTCGCCCGTTCTTGCCGCCCAAATGGATTGCGCCGTCCGCAGGTGCTGCAGGACAAGCGGGAGAAGATCCGACGCGAAAGCCTTTAGCTCGCTGTTTTGGCCCGAGCCGATCTCATATTCGAGGAGCTGCGCCATCTTCTGGTGGGCCGCAATCTCGGCCCCAATATAAAGATCATCGAACTGCGCGCCGCTGGTCTTCTCTAAATTCCCTCGCAGCAGCTGATCTTCGCGGTCAAGCGCCCCGGGCAGCGAAAGGACTTGGGCTTTCGCTAGATTCGCTAGCCGGCCGTTCGCTGGCCCGTAGTCGCGAATCATCAGCTGGCCGAATTCTTTGACCGGCTGCGCCGAGGCCTTCTTTTCGGCAAGGCGGCCAAAATCCACTTCGGCGAGCCCGCCTGCAGCAGCGGCACGGGCAAAGGACCGGTCCGGATTATTGACCTCAGCCGGACCAGGAGCTCCAGGTCCCATCTCCCGCCCGCGAGGCGAAGTTACGGCGGGATTGCCGGGTGCCGGCGCCGCAGGGTTTTGCGGCGCTGCCAAAGCGGGCGCGGCGATGGCGCTCAAGAGCAATGCAGCCGGGAAGGAACGCATCGGCCAGCCTCCTTTTGAATTCCTGCCGAGAACCGCTATAGGCTCATAGAGCCAGCATGTAAGCGACAAGATCCTCTTTCTCCTGCGGGGTCAGTTTCAGACCCAGCACGACATTAAAAAATTCGACGGTATCGGCGAGCGTAAGGAGGCGCCCGTCATGCAGGTAAGGCGGCGAATCTTTGATCCCCCGCAATGTAAATGTCTTGATCGGCCCGTCCGGCAGCACGACGAGGCCGTTCACGGTCTTGCCCGGTTCATAAAAGCGCTCGAGCTTGAGATCGTGCATATTGTTATCGAGGAATGAGGTCTGCGGGATGTGACACTCCGCGCAGCGGCCCTTGCCCAAAAACACGCGCTCGCCCGAAAGCTCTTGCTCCGTCGCCTTGGCGGGGTCGAGCCGCCCTGAGGGATCGAGCTTTGGGGCGGGCGGAAAGTCGATTATATTCTGCATCTGCGCCATCATCGAGGTCTGGTCATGCCGCTCTGGCAAGTGGACCCCCTTCCGCTGCGCGCTCGTATGGTCGCCGTTGAAATAGGCCGTGCGCTGCTCGAACTCGCTGAAGTCCTCGATCGATCGCAGCGACCGCTTCGATCCATGAATCTGCTGGTTGAACATGCCTCTGAGGCTTACCGTATCCAGCCGGAAGCGGGCGGCTTGCGGTCTCACGTCCGGCGTCTGATGGAAAGCGGCATTAGTGTGGAAGTTCGCGTGACAGTCGAGGCATGTCACGCCGAGGCTTTGCTCAGGTGTTTTGCGATCTTCGGTTTGATTGAACTCTTCCTGCGGAAAAGGGGTGAGTAAAAGCCGCAGACCTTCCAATTGCACGGGCGTCAGAATGCCTACCATGAGTTCATAGTAATTCCTGATGGTGAGGAGCTGCCCGCGTGAGACATCGCCGAGCTCCGGATGAGTCGTGAGGAAAATGGGCGGCGGAAATTCCGGAGTGAACCGGTCCGGAAGATCGAAATCGATATCGAAGCGGCGGAGATTGCGGCCTTCCTGGTGATTGATCTCGTCTATCTCGGCGTTGGGGAAACCTGCCCCCCGGTCGCCTGTTTGACATGCGGGAGGGGCATGAATCCTGCGGGGAGCAGACCGCGCTGCCGGATCTCACCGGGACTCATTGCCGCCAAGCTCTCCCAAGTCACGCCTGGCGGCAGCTTCACGCGGACACCGCCCTGCACCGGCTTCCGCCCCCCCGACATCACGGCATTTGGGACCGGATGGTCTGAAAGGTCATAGCGATCCTCGAGCACCGATTGCTGGCGCTGCATGACTTGCGGCTTCTGCGCCTCGTCATTGGCCTTTACCGCATCCAGCGGCAGAGATGGGAGCGGACGGTAGGTGGCATCGGGAGGCAGCGGATCGGCCGATGCGGCAAACAGGCAAAGAGCGCTGACAGCAAGCGGCAGGGCTAATCTCAACGAGCTCGGCATAGGAGGCCTCGCGAATCGGCTCTATCTCCGCGAGGGCAGCGCCATAGGATAGCCAGGGTTCCGCAATTACGAATTGCTCCGATGCCTCTGGTCCCGGGACCAGCCCTCCTGGCGCAAGGGGCAGGGTCTGGCGCGGGCATGCCGTCTTTCTGCGCAAACTGTTGCATAACTGCATCGGCACGCAAAAAGAAACCACGCGTATGAGCGCAAGATATTGCAAAAATAAATTTGGAGAGCACGCTGCATCGCGAACAATTGCTCAGCTCGGAGTATGCGATGCGCCGCCCCAAAAAGTCTCCCCTCCTGCCCGTTCTGCTCGCGGGCACCTGTCTTAGCCTCGCCGGGAGCTATGCCCGCGCCGCCGAGCCCGCGCCCGCGCCGCCGCCTCCTGACTGGTGGAGCACCTTCACGATCACCGGCCAGGTGGAGGCCGGTGTCACCGCCAACGTGGATAATCCCGCTAGCGGCATAAACTTTGGCCATTTGTTCACCGATAAATCCGGCGAGCCGCTGCTCAATCAAATGCTGTTGACCTTTGCGCGTCCGGTCGATCCAAAGGCGACTGGCTACGACTTCGGTATTAAAGCCCAATTTATGTATGGGTCCGATGCGCGCTACACGCATTATCTCGGCGAGTTCGATTATCTCGTCAACGATCTCAATCAGTTCACTCCGGTGGAGCTGTGGGCGCAGTTCCATCTGCCTTGGTTTTTCGCGGGCGGCGTCGACATCAAGGCCGGGCAATGGGTGACCTTGGAGGGCGCCGAGACGATCGATCCCAGCACCAATTACCTCTATTCGCACTCTTATATTTTCAATTTCGGCATCCCGCTCGTGCACACTGGCGTCATGACCGTTTCGCACGTCGATCCGCTCGTCGATATTTATGCGGGCGTCACGACCGGTGTGAATACATCGATTGGCTACCGCACCGGCGATAATAACGGCGCTCCCGCGTTCCATGGCGGCATCGGGCTCAATCTTCTCGACGGCAATCTTACGATCCTCGGCACGACCCATATCGGCCCAGAAAATCCGGATACGCCTCTAGGCAGAGCGGCGTGCAATTGCAATCCGAATAGCACACTGCGTTTCCTCAACGACATCACGATTACATGGAAAGCCAGCGATGCACTGACACTCATCACTGACCTCAATTACATCCATGATAATGGAACATTCGTTAGTGCTGCCTTTCCATTTGGTGCCCATCCAAACGGCTATGGAGTTGCACAGTACGCAGTCTATACCGTCAACGACTGGCTCAAGCTCGTCGGGCGGGCCGAGGTGTGGCGCGACAACAACAACTTCTTCGTAGCGGCTTTTCCAGGCAACTTTGATTTCGTCAACGTCGAGTGGGGCTTTCCTAGCACTGCTTTTGGAGCACCAGCGCCAACGACTTACTTCGAGGTCACCGGCGGCCTCAATATCTCGCCCGAAATTCCAAAGGGGACGCCAATTGTCCAAGCCCTCACCTTCCGTCCTGAGGTCCGTTTCGATACCTCTCTTAACGGCACAACGCCCTTTGGCGGCGCGGGGCCTCAGCTGACGCCCTTCTTCCCGCCCTTTGGCACGGGGACCAAGACCTCCCAATTCACCTTCGGCGGCGACATTATCGTCAAGTTTGGAAGCTAATCTTTGAGAGCTGCCCGGCCGATTGGACCGGGCAGCCTCAGTACCCCGCAGCGAGCGTTCCCCGCTGCCGCGTGTCCGAGGCTCCCATCAGCACTCCGCCCGACCGGATGATGCTCTGCGCCGAGCCCCAGGCGCCATGCACCACAACCCTGTGCCCCATGGCCTCGAGCAGCCGGACCGTATCATCCGACAGCCCGCGTTCGACTTGTAATTCATCCGGGAGCAACTGATCGTGGATCCGCACCGCCTCAGTCGCCTCCGCGATATTCATGCCGAAATCGAGGACGTCGAGAAGGATACCGGCGACGATCGTGATGATCCTTGAGCCTCCGGGCGAGCCTGTCACGATCTCAAGCTCACCATTGCGGAAGACCATTGTGGGCGCCATCGAGGAGAGCGGGCGCTTGCGCGGCCCCGGCGCATTCGCGGTGCCGCCAAAGAGGCCATAAGCATTTGGCGCGCCTGGCTTGGCCGCAAAATCATCGAGCTCGTTGTTGACCAGAATCCCCGTTCCCTCGGCGACAAGCCCAAGACCGTAGGAAAAATTTAACGTATAGGTATTCGCAACCGCATTGCCCTGCTCGTCTACGATCGAAAAATGTGTCGTCTCGCTGCTCTCGTAAGGCAGCGGGTCGAGCGCCTTGATCTCGGCTGCCGGCCGCGCGCGCTTGAGCGAAATTTCCTCCCGCAGCCGCTGCGCATAGGCCTTTGAAATGAGCCCTTTGACCGGAATGTCAATATAGTCCGGATCGCCCATATATTCAGCGCGATCGGCGTATGCGAGCTTCATCGCTTCGGCCATCACATGGATAGAGGCGGCAGAATTTGCGCCAAGCTGCGCAAGTGGAAATCCTTCAAGCACATTGAGAAGCTCGATGACATGGACCCCGCCCGACGAAGGCGGCGGCATCGCAACGATCTCATGGCCCTTATAAGTGCCATGGATCGGCTCGCGCTCGATGGCGCGGTAGGACTTGAGATCCTCAAGCGTCATGCGCCCGCCAGCCGCGCGCACGCTCGCGGCGATCTTCTCCGCAATTGGGCCCTCATAGAAGGCGCGCTCGCCCTCGCGCCCGATGGTTTCGATCACTTCAGCGAGATCGGATTGAACGAGTTTCTCGCCCCGCGAAAGGGATGTCCCGTCCGGATGCAAAAAGATGCGCGCCGAAGAGGGCCAGCGCTTGAGCCGGCGCTCGGCGATGGGAAGAGAATCGGCGAGATCGTTATCGACTTCAATTCCGGAGCGGGCGAGTTCGGCGGCTGGCGCAACAAGCTCGGCCAGGGTAAATTTTCCCGACCCATATTTGCGCAGCGCGAGCGACAAGCCCGCGACCGTGCCTGGCACGCCAACGGCAAGGCCGGTATCACGCGATTTTGCCGGAACAGCCTCCCCCTCCGCGTTCAGGAAAACGTCACTCTGCGTCGCCGCAGGCGCCGCCTCGCGGTAGTCGATTGCAACTGTCTTTTTCGCTTTGGCGAGATAGACGAGCATAAAGCCGCCGCCGCCAAGATTGCCCGCCCGCGGCAAGGTGACGGCGAGGGCAAAGCCCGTAGCAACGGCGGCGTCTATCGCATTGCCCCCGCGCTTGAGGACGTCGAGGCCGACCTTGGCTGCCGTGGCTTCTTGTGCGACGGCCATCCCATGCGTTGCGAGCACCGGCAAGACTCGCGCGCCCTGCGCGATGACAGGCGGGGCAAGGAGCGGCTCGGCTCTCCCGGGAAACGGAGCAGCAAGGCAAAGCGCCGCAACAAGTAATGCGGCTATCTTCCGTTTCCACGCGCCGTGCGTGCGTGCTTCGAGCGGCTGGATCATGACCCGCTATGATGAGCAATAATCGCGAGGAAGCCCGCGGCGCAGAGCGCAGAACTCTCTGCTGGAATCCCGGGAATATCCAGCAGCTCAAGGAGCGTTTTGGGCTGCCGCCGCGCCATCTCGATCAAGGCGCGGCTCGGGGCAATGCCTTCAGCCGGGCGCCGATGGCGTCTCGCGAGCTCCAAGCGTTTGGCTTTGAGGGCGGCGAGGAGGCTCGCCTGGGCGGCGGTCAATGCTAACTCGTTCAGCTCCAAAACCTCGGCTTCGAGCTGCGGCAGAGGCGGCTGATCGCCGCCCGCCGTCTCATCTCGCTCTCCTTCAATTCCCTCATCTAGGCAGCGGCGGCGCGCGCCCGCCGCTGCGGCAAACGACCCCGCGAGGCTTGAGCCGAGGCGGGCGGGCACGAGATGCAGGGACGCGCGGTGCAGGGCTGAAGCTGCTCTGCGCGCGTTCATTTCCGCTTTGAACAAAAATCCAGCGCCGCAAAGGTCGCAATTGCCGCAAGGCTCAGAGGTCTCGCCGAAGGCCGCAAGCAGCACTTGTCTGCGGCAGCGCGATGTTTCGCAAAACCCGATGAGCGCTTTCAGCTTATGCTTCTCAATCTGCTTGCGCTCTCGCGGCCATCCGCTCGCTGCGATCTGCCGCTCGCGCACGAAAATCTCGGCATCGCTGAACAAGGCGAGCGTCTCGGCGGCCAGGCCGTCCCGCCCGGCGCGGCCAATCTCCTGGTAATAAGCCTCGATACTGTCTGGCAGGCCAGAATGGCAGACGAATCTTACGTTGGCCTTATCAATCCCCATTCCAAAAGCGATCGTCGCAACCATCACCACTCCGTCATGGGTAAGAAACTCGTCTTCGTAAGCCGACCTTAAGGAGGCTTCGAGGCCGGCATGATAGGGCAGCGCCAGAATGCCGAGCCGGCCGAGATGTTCGCTGAGGAGCCCCGCGTCCTTGCGGCTGCGGCAATAAACGATCCCGCTTGCGCCCTGGTGGCGCTTAATCAGTGCCGCAGCTTCGCTCACGCGATTAGGTGTCCGGCGCACGCTAAGATAAAGATTTGGCCTGTCGAACGAGCCGACGAAGATTCTTGGCCCCGCAGGAAAGAGTTTCTTCACAATATCGGCACGGGTTGGCGCATTCGCAGTCGCGGTGACAGCTAAGAGCTGCGGCTCTCCGACTGCCTGCGCGGCCTGCGCGATCCTCAAGTATTCAGGCCTGAAGTCATGCCCCCACTGGGAGATGCAATGCGCCTCGTCGACGGCGAGCAGGCTGATCCCGGCCTCGCGCAGGAGAAGCTGCGTTTCGCTGCGCGACAGGCGCTCGGGCGACAGATAAAGGAGGCGATAGCGGCCGTGCCGCAGCCCGGCCTCGATCGCGGCATTCTCTTCGCCGCTATTCGAAGAGTTCAAGGCCGCCGCAGGAATTTTGCGCGTCTCGAGTTGCCGCACTTGATCACGCATCAAGGCAATGAGCGGTGAAACCACTACGGTCAGCCCTTTCCGGACGACGGCCGGCAGCTGGTAGCAAAGCGATTTGCCGGAGCCCGTCGGCAGGACCGCAAGCACGTTTTGACCGGCAAAGACGGCTTCAAGCACGTCCGCTTGGCCTGGCCGGAAAGCGCCAAATCCGAAATAGCGCTCGAGGGCCGCTCTGGCCTCGTTCATCTCACCGTTCATGGCCTCACCTGTCACAGGGCTCTGCCATCAGCGCCAAAATCTTGGCCTTCAATGCCGCTGCCTCCTCTGGCCTCATGGCCGTGCGCGGCGCCCCGATGTGCAGATCCGCAAGAAGGCGCCCCGGCGCACCCGACAGCACAAAGATCCGGTCTGCGATTGAAAGGGCTTCTTCGATGTCATGCGTGACAAGCAAGGTCGCCGCGCTTTGCTTGAGAACAAGCGCCAATAGCTCCTCACGCATCCTTGCTGCAAGCGCGGTATCGAGCGAAACGAACGGCTCGTCTAGCAGGAGAAGATCAGGCTTTACCGCAAAGGCGCGCGCTATTGCTACCCTGCGGGCAAGTCCAAGCGATAACTCGCCAGGAAAATGTTCAAGATGCTTCGAAAGCCCGAGCGCCGCCGCAAGCCCGGCAAGCTCGCTTTCGCCTATATTCGCAACAAGCTGCAGGTTTTGCGCGACGGTGCGCCAAGGTAAAAGCCGGGGCTCTTGAAAGACCATGCCTATTTTGCGCAAGGGGGGAATAAAAACGCGGCCCTCGAAATCCGTATCAAGCCCCGAGATAATTTTGAGCAGCGTGGTCTTGCCGCTCCCAGAAGGGCCGAGGAGGGCGCAAATTTCACTTTGCCGCAAGCGCAGCGCCACATCATGCAGGATGGTGCGCGTGCTCCCGGAGGCCGCGCGCAGTGCCTTGCGCCTGATTGAGATTTCAAATTCCATGGACCGGCCGCCAGCGCGAGATATGCCGCTCGGCCGGTTGCACAAGAAAAGTTTCGATGGCCAGCATGACGGCTATGAAAGGCAGCGCATAGGCAAGGAGCCTTGCGACATCAAAAAGCTGGAACGCAACCCCGATTTCAAAGCCAATGCCATTCGAGCGGCCAAGCAATTCGACGACGAGCACAATCTTCCAGACAAGGGAGAGGCCCGAGCGCATCGCGGCGGCGAAATAAGGGGCAAGCTGCGGCAGAATGACATGCCTTATCCTCACCCCGGGAGCCAAGCCAAAAACTCTCGCCATCTCGTCGAGGCTCTTATCGAGGGCGCGCGCGCCTTCCCGCAAGGTGACGGCCGTGTTGGGCAATTTATTGAGGGCCGCGGCTCCGATCGCGGCAGTCTCAGTCAGTCCAAGCCAGATGTAGGCGAGCACAATGACGACAAGCGCGGGGAGGTTTAAGAGCACGATGATGATGGGATCGAAAAAGCGGTCGGCTGACTTGCTGCGGCCCATGAGAAGGCCAAGCGCAGCTCCGGCAATCATAGCGAATGTGAAAGATGCCGCGACCCGCGCAAGCGTGACGGCAAGGTTGGAAAAGAGTGCGCCGGAGCGGGCCTCCGATGCGATCACCGCGGCCACGTCAAGCGGCGCAGGGACCGCGCCGGGATTAAGAGAAGCGCCAGCTTGCCAGGCAAGCAGCAGGAGAATGAGAGGCGCAAGTCTTAGCATTCGGGCTAGCGTTCCGCCGGCGCGCCGGGATTTTGATAGAAAACATCTTCATCCAGCTCCTGCGACCGGCCAACCAGAGCCGGGCCCGCGGTTTTCGCGAGAACGCGGTAGAGAATCCGCGCGTCGGCCGCCTCCTCGGCGACGGGTCTGCGCGGGATGCCCCCGGCATAGTTTTCGCGGTAGAGGGCAAGCTCTGTTTCCGAAGCGATGCCGGCGCGACTGGCGATTTCTTGCCACTCCTCTCTCGAGTTCGTCAAAATCTCCTTGGCCTTCCGCGCGGCATTGAAGAACCGCCCCAGGGCCCCCGCGTGGGCTTTGGCAAAATCCTCGTCAAAAACGTAACCGACCATCGCGGCTGGCCCCATTGCCCCCAGCCGCTTTTCGACCTCGTCCATGCCGAGGATACGGCGGAAGCCGCGCACCTCGAGCGCCACGCAGAAGTTCCAATAGTTCAACGTGGCCTCGGTCTCGCGGGCTAAGGTCTTTTGGTAAAGCAAAGGAGGCGCGCCATAAATGACGGTTGCGTCCCGGGCAAGGTCGATCCCCGATTGCCGTGCGAGGGCCTGCAGCAGAAGCCAGCTCTTATCGAGAGGACCGCCCGCGACCGCGATTTTCTTGCCTCTCAAATCCTCAAGGCCGCGAATCGGTGAGGCGGCAGGCACCATCAGCGCGCCGAGCGCGGTAGAGTAAGGCCAAAAGACGAGCCGCCGCCCGAGATCTCGTTGGCGTGAGACCCACAGCCAGTCGGAGAGGATGATGTCCGCCGATCCGCCAAGGAGGGCGATCTTTGCCGCCTCCGGGGAGGCGACTTCGCTCACCTCGAGATCGAGCCCCGCCCCCTTGTCGAGCCCGCGCTCTCTGAGCACGTCAAGCTCCCAGGCGAACGTTCCCGTCTTTTGAACAGCAAGGCGAAGCCGTTCGGCGCCATGCGCACCGGTGCCAAAAACGACGATCAAGAGCATAAGCCCGGCTCCGGTGGCGAGCCTGAGCCAGGATTGCCGCGATTTCCGGCCTCCTGCTAAGCCTGGGTTGTCTTTTGCCATCATCTCGGGATAGATGTTAGCCGGGCCTGCTGAGGATTGTCCGTTGGAGGCAGGGCAAAGTTCGCGAGTAATATCCCTCGCAATTATAGGGAAGGAAAACGGATATGAAGCAAAAATATGTGTACCTTGCCGCCATCGCCGCTTGGGCCGCTTCAGGTGCCGCAGCTCTGGCGGCCGATCCTGCCGAAGGCGAGAAGGTTTTTAACCAGAAATGCAAGGTTTGCCATCAAGTCGGCGAGGGCGCAAAGAATTTTGTCGGCCCTGAGCTCAACGGACTGATCGGACGCAAGGCTGGAAGCGCGCCAGACTATAGCTATTCAGAAGCGATGAAGAGTTCCGGCATCACCTGGAGCGAGGACAGCCTGAAGCAGTATCTTATCGACCCCAAAAAGATGGTCCCCGGCACGAAGATGGTCTTCGCCGGTCTGCCGAAAGAGGGCGACCGGGAGAATCTTGCCGCCTATCTCGCTCAGTTCGACGCGAGCGGGAAAAAGAAATAGCAAGCCGCGCGTTCAAGGTCCCTCGCGCCGCATTAGCATGCCGCGCGAGGGATCATAGGCAGCAATGGCGGCCGCCAAAAAAATAATCGCAGCGCCAAGCACCACCGCCAAAGCTTGGAAATTCATCCGCTCGTAAAGTGCAAAGCGGATCAGCTCGACCGCATGCGTGAACGGGTTGAGCTCACAGACGAAGGCAAGCCAGGTGCTCCCTTCCCGGACCCGCCATAGCGGGTAAAGCGCGGACGAGGCAAAGAACATCGGGAAGATGACGAAATTCATCACGCCCGCGAAATTCTCGAGCTGCTTAATGAGCGATGACAGCAGCATTCCGAGCGCGCCCAGCATAAATCCCGTCAGCACGAGCGCAGGCAGAACGGTGAGATAGCCCCAAGCCGAAGGCGGCTCGATCTCCCAAAAATAGGCGATCAAAAGAAAAGCGTAGATCTGGGCGGCCGAGACGGCGGTCCCGGCAGCAAGCTTCGACACCAGCAGGAACCAGCGCGGAAAGGGGCTTATAAGAAGCGTGCGCATATTCCCCATTTCGCGGTCATAGACCATCGAGAGTGAGGACTGCATGCCGTTGAACAGGGCGATCATCGCGAGGAGGCCCGGCGTGATGTAGACCTCGTAGAGCACATAAGTCTCATAGGGCGGAATGATCGAGACGCCGAGCACGGTGCGAAATCCCGCCGCGAAAATGAAAAGCCAAACGAGCGGGCGCACGAGTGCCGAGACGAAGCGCTCCCGCTGATGCAAGAACCTCAGCGACTCGCGCCAGACAATTCCCTTGAAACATATCCAGTAATGGAGGAGGCCGAAACGGGGAGCGTGGCTCGCCGCGGCGCCTTCTGCCGTCATCCCTTCTCCTCCCTGCTCGCGGCGCTGGTGAGCTTTGCGAAAGCAGGCCCGATCGCAGGCGCGCCTGCCCGCTCCGAGATCTTACTCGCGCGGCCTTTGTCCAAAACTCTGCCGCGATGCAAGACAATGATTCCATCCTCGGGTTCGACCTCGTCGATGAGGTGCGTCGCCCAGAGCACGCCAATGCCTTCGCGCGCGACAAGGCTGCGCACATGGGCAAGAATGCCGGCGCGAGCCTTGATGTCGAGCCCAACGGTTGGCTCGTCCAGCAGCAGCATGCGCGGCTTGTGGAGAAGCGCGCGTGCAATCTCAATCCGCCGTACTTCGCCGCCCGAAAGAGCCCGCACCGTATCGTGCGCGCGTCCGGCCATCCCAACTTTCTGCAAAACCAGATTTATCCGTGCCTTCGCCTCCCGTGAGCCAATCCCATGCAAGGCCGCATGATAAGCGAGGTTTTGCGAAACCGTGAGATCGAGATCGAGCGTACGGGTTTGGAAGACTGCGCCGAGCCTGCGCAAGGCTTCACCCGGCGTGCGGTTGACGTCATATCCGAAAATGCGGATCATGCCTTGGCGCGCCGCAAAAAGGCGGGTGATGAGGCAAAAGAGGGTGCTTTTCCCAGCTCCGTTGAGGCCAAGCAGGACAGTGAACTGGCCGGCCGGAACGCTAAAGCTCGCATCCGCCAACGCCTTGCGCTCGCCATAGCTGTGGCTGACGCCGCAGACTTCGAGCGCAGGCGGCTTTAGTTGCGCTTCACTCGCGGGCTGCTCTGGGGCTGGCAAACTCATTGGCGCGCGATGGCAATACCCCATGGGAACGCGCCGACAGCGATAGACTTCACGACCTTCAAGGCACTGGCATCGATGACCGACACATCGTTTGAGACCCCGTTGGTGGTGTAAAGATATTTGCCGTCCGGCGTGAACGCCAATTGCCAGACCCGCTGACCCACGAGAAGATATTTTTCAATCTTCTTCGTTGCGGTATCGATGACGGCCACACGATTGGCAGGGCCGAGCGCAACGAAGGCTTTTTTGCCATCCTGCGTGAACCTCAGCCCAACCGGCTGGATCGCCTCCGGAGACAGCCCAGGGATTTGAAACGCAATCTTCGCTTTCACTTTATTGGCGCCCGTATCGATCACGCTGACCGTCCCGCCGACTTCCGAAGTGACCCACAGCTCCGAGCCATCGGGTTTATACTGGGCAGCGCGCGGCCTCGCGTCGACGAGAACATTGGCCACGATCTTGTGCGTGCCGGTGTCGATCAGATGCGCCATGTTCGTCGTCTCCGACGTATTGACGAGCACCTTGCCGTCCGGGCTAAGCCCCATCCCTTCCGGCTCGACGCCGACAGGGATTTCGGCAACGATTTTGCGCGTCGCGAGGTCAATCGCGGTCACGAGATTATCATTCTCGTTCGCAACGTAGAGCAGCTTGCCGTCCGGGCTTAAGATCAGAAGCTCGGGATCGGGCCCAGAGGGTAGAGAGCCTTTTAGCGACAGCGTCTTCGTATCGAGAATTTGGATGAGATCGTCATCCCCCGCGCAAATGAAGAGCTCGCTGCCGTCCTGACTCAAAACAATGCCGCGCGGCCGGTGCCCGGCCGGCACGGTCTTGACCACCTCCATTTTTGCGGTGTCGATGATGGAGATGGAGTTGCCTTTTTCGTTCGAAACATAGGCCATAAACGCATGCACTTGCAACGGCACCAAGGCCAACACGCTTGCTATGGCTGCGCGGCACCCAACGTGTCTCATGGCAAATCTTGCCAGCCCGGTCATCGAAGTTTGCATTTCGTCTCCGGTTCGTCGAAACCCAGTGTGTCGAGCTCGGACGTTTGGTGCAAAAAGCCTTCCTGCGGCGACACCGATACGATCATGCGGCCATCGCTTAAAAGAATTGGCTGGCGCAGCTGCTGATTCCAGTGGCGCAGCGTTTGTTTCTGGCCCTTAAAGGCGGCAATGGCAAATTCTGGTCCGATCAGATAATCGTAAATCGCCTTTGGATCGTTCGAGCCGGTGCGCGAAACGGCCTCGCCGATCATGCGCATGGCCACCCAGGCATTATTGTCGCGCGCATTCATGCGCCGCGACGCTAGCTTGATGAAGCGGTTTTGCAGCTGGGCCGCGCCCCACTGCTCGTGGCTGCCATCCCAGCTCAACGGCTTAAGTCCAGCCGACCCCGCGACCGGGCGCGGGTCCCAAGTGCGGAATGGCAGATAACCGGCAAAGACTTCGCTCTCGTCGGCGGCAACAAGGACATCATAGGCGGGCGTGTTTTGGGTTGCTACGGGAATGAGCCTTTGCGTTTGCACGCTGCCCGAATCCGAGCGCCGCCCGCCGCCGGTATCTTGATAGAGGCGCTCGTCGACGATTTTGGCGCCGAATTTCTTTGCCGAGCGGCGCAGCGCCTCGGCCCAAAGCTCGTCTTGCGGATGCGAGCCTCTCATCAAGAGCCAGCGCTTCCATTGCTTCCAGACGAGATATTGCGCAAGGCCGTCGCCGAGCATGGAATAAGAAGGCGCAACGTGAAAGATATTCGCCCGGCAATTCTCCTCGCGCAGAAAATCCTCGGGAGCACCGGTGTTGAAGATCAGCACCCCTTTGTCCTTTGCCGCATCGCTCAACGCAAGAAGCATTGGTGCCGGAAGGTCGGCAAGGACGAAAGAAATGCCCTTCTCGACCAAGCCATTGAGCGCAGTGGCTGGAGCCTCTCCTGGCGCAAGCAGCACGTCTTCGACCGAAAAGCTCTCACCGAGAAAGCGGCCGGTCGTATTGTTATCGTCTACCGCGAGCCTCGCCCCGGCGATGCCGTCGTCCGGCGCCGGAATATCGAGGATTGATAGAGTCTCTTGACTATGCGGGACGCGCAGAAACCCCGCTTTGACGATGAGCTCGTCAGCTTTCGCCGGGCAGCTCGAGCCGGCGGCAAATAGAAGCAGAGCTAAAGCAGCAAGGATGAGAGCATTCAACATTGGCAGCAGATCGAGAGCGCGGACCGCCAGTCCAGCGCCGGGCCGATTATAGCCCCGGGCTTGGCCCAAGAGGCGAGCCGGGCAGCCCGGCCAAGACGTTGACGATTGCAAGCATCGCCTGCTCCTCCGGTACTTTGGCGACGAGCACGCGCAGGAGCCCAGCCTCGACAAGCGGCGCGGCGGCATCGGCGGAGATGCATACATGATTAAGGCGCGTTAAGTCGAGACCAGCTTCTTGTGCAAGGTCAAGAAAAATGCCGCTGCTTCGCCGCGAATAGTGCAGCACCGCGCCAATTTCGCTCTTGCGGGCCCGTATCAAAGCCTCGTCCGTCAGGCACTCGGCAGGCTGCGCCGCGTAGATTTCGATGAGCTCAATGGTATAGCCGTCGGCGCTTAGAATTTGCTCGAGGTCCGGCTTGCGATCCCGCCCCGCGAGGTAGACCAGCCGGCAAGGAGCCGGGAAGCGCTCCGTGATCTTGGCGGCGAGCGCTTTAGCATCTTGCGCAATCACCGCATCCCCATCAAAGCCGCGCTCGCGCGCAGCCTGATAGGTCTTTTCGCCAACGAGCAGAAGAGGCAGCAAACGGCGCGCCTCCGGCAGCGGCCACTCGGGCTCGGCGGACAAGAGTTCGAATGCGCGCGCGCTCGCGGCGATGACGCCGTCTGCAAGTCCCGCAGGCCAGATCGCGCCCGTCGGCACCATTTCGAGAACCGGGGAGATGATGGACTCGTGCCCCTCCCGGGCAAGAGCCGCGGCCGTCCGTTTCGACTCCTCAAGAGCCCGTGTCAGCAAGACCAGCATGGTTTTTTTGAAGCTTTGGCCGCCTTGTGCTGGCATCCAAAATGGGTGGAATGACGCCGGCGGGCAAAGCACGGCGGAGCCGGGGCGTCAAGCTTGGGCGGCCTCGCAGGGGGCGCAAGCGGCTCCGGCATCAAGCAGCTCTGCAAAGGATGGTGCTAGGGCAGGCCGCCCGCTTGCGCGTTATGATCCTTAATCTGCGCCGCAACCTCGTTAAAGTACTTGGGATCGTCGCCAAGCTTGGCGGCCGGCAGGCATTGCGGCGTGCAAGAATAGGACTGGCGCTCCATTCCCCGCTGCACGAGCAGAGCGTCTTTGCCGCCGCTGACCCGGATTGAGGATTGCGCGACGGGATTGCCCGCGCCATCGAGCGCAATGAAATTGGTTTCGCCAAACCCTTTGCCGGTGACGATCATCATTGGGCCCTGCTTGAGCAGCGTCACATCGGCGACTGCGGCGTTGCCAACGATAAGGGTCTCCGTTCCGGCTGGAACCTTGACGAGCTTTGCTTGATCGACCGTAACACTGATGGCCTCTTCCATGGCCCGGACTGGAGCGGCGGCCGAATAAGCGGCGGCGAGCACCAGGCAGGTCCACACGATGGGCCGCGGCCGTTTTCTGAAGATGACAAATGACCTGCGCATCGGCTTCGAGTCCGGACGGGAAGGGCGCTGCCAGTTGAACCCCCAGCGCCTAAAAAAGGTTTGCCGCAAGGGCTCGCGATAGCTGCTGGGCCCTTCGGCTCCTTATGCGTATTCTGAGGGGGTGAAGATTCGGCAAGCCAGTTGCAGAAAATCGCGCCTATCTCGGCAATTGGCGGCCGGGCCCGTGGGGCTTCAGCCGCCGTGGTCAGCCTAAAGAGCACTGCGGGAACCATCCACCTCCAGACTGCAGAAGGCGCCGCCTCGCAGCGCGCGCCCCCGGCCGGCGGGAGGCAACCTAACGCCCTTCTCCTGCCTCCCAGAGCGCCTCGAGGCCGACGCGATAGGTCGGGTAAGCAAGCTTTACCCCCAGCCGGTCTTTCATTTTGCGGTTCGAGACCCGCCTGTTCTCGGAATAGAAACTGCGCGCAAGCGGCGAGAGATCGGCGCTCTCAAACGGCTCTTCGGGAGGCGGCTCGATCCCCATCAGCATGGCCGCGAAGGCGATAACATCCTGCGGCGGCGCTGGCGCATCGTCGTTCACGTTGAAAATATCGCCCCCGCCCTCGTAGCCCAAAGCCGCGGCGCGGATCGCACGGCTTATGTCCTCAACGTGAATGCGATTGAAGATCTGGCCGCGCTTGGCGATCCGCCTCGCGGTGCCAGCCTTAAGGTCGAGGAGCACATTGCGCCCTGGGCCATAGATTCCGGCAAGCCGCAGGATGTACACGGCCTTGCCGCTCTCCTGGCCGATGGCCGCCCACGCCTTTTCGACCTGGAGCCTTGCGATCCCCCGTGCTGTGCCGGGAACTGGAACCGTGGTCTCATCGACCCATTCGCCGCGCCGGTCGCCATAGACGCCGATTGTCGAGAGATAGATAATCTTCTGCTTGCGGGGAAGATGCGCGATGCGGTGGCCATAGCGCGCGAGCACAGGGTCTGAGGATATTCCCGGCGGAATCGAAACAAGAATCACATCGGCCGAGGCGACCCGATCCGCGATTGCAGGATCTTCGTGCTCGGGGCCAAAGACGAAGGCTTCTATGTTCTCTCCTGCCAGCGCGTCGGTCTTGCCGCTCTCCCGTACCGTGCCGGCAACCGATTCGAACACCCCTTGCGAGTGCGCGATAAAATAGCGCGCGCAATAGCCAAGCCCGAATGCGAAGAGCTTCACGGAAGATGGCCTTTTTTCAACTCGCTTGCTCCCCGGCCTGCTGCGCGGCCCGTGCATGAGCCATTGCCGCTGTCCATTCGGCGATCGCGGCTTGATCTCCCTCGCCCGGCCGCCAGCGCCTCTCAAGCGCTCCGAGCCTCTGTGGCGGCACAAGTCTGCCGAGCGCCCAGACCGCCATAGCCCTAATTAGCGCCGAGGGGCTTTGGAGCTTTTCAACGGCCATCTCGGCAAGGGACGGATCGCCGCTGTTGCCTGCGGCGATGAGGCAATTGCGCATGAACCGCTCAAAGCCAATCCGCTTAATCGGGCTGCCCGCAAACAGCGCCCGGAAGGCGGCTTCATCAAGGCAAAGGAGGGTTGCGAGCCGGGGAGCACGAAGGCCGTCGCGCGCTTGCAATTTGGCCTCACGCGCTTGCGCCGCGAATTTGTTCCAGGGGCAGACGGCAAGGCAGTCGTCGCAGCCAAAGATCCGGTTGCCCATAAGGGGCCGCAGCTCGCGGCTGATGTGGCCCTTATGCTCGATCGTCAGATAAGAGATGCACCGGCGGGCATCGAGGACATAAGGGCGCGGGAAAGCCCGCGTCGGGCACACGTCGAGGCATTTGCGGCAGCTCCCGCAATGATCCCGCCCGGGCGTGTCGGGCGCAAGCTCAAGGGTAGTGAAGATCGATCCTAAAAAGAGCCAAGAGCCGAACGCGCGCGAGACGAGATTGCTGTGCTTGCCCGCCCAGCCAAGGCCGGCCGCCTGCGCCAGCGGCTTCTCCATCACGGGTGCGGTGTCGACGAAGACCTTAAGCCCGGTGCCGCGCGCTTGTGCGGCGAGCCAAGAGCCGAGGAGCTTCAGCCGGCCTTTGATGAGATCGTGGTAATCGCTCCCGCGGGCGTAAACTGAAATGTTGGCCGTCCGCCGGTCCGCCAGCGCCTCGAGCGGATCCCCCTCCGGCCCATAATTCATGCCAAGCATGATAATGCTCTTGACCTCTGGCCAGAGCTTGCGCGGATCGGCGCGCCGCTCCTTGGCCGCCGCCATCCAATCCATGCTGCCCGCAGCGCCCGAGGCGAGCCATGCCTCAAGTCTTGCCGGAGCATCCCCAATCGCGTCAGGACTGGTGATCCGGCAGACGCCGAAGCCAAGCGCCTCGGCCTTCTCCCGCAGACGCTCTTTGAAGTGTGGTTTTAGAAGTCGAGATCGGCGTAGATTGGGCTTGGCGAGAACCCCGGCATCCGGTCGGCGAGCAGGGGACGGAAGGAGGGCCGCGACTTCACCCTCGCATACCACAGCTTTGCGGTCTCGTCCTCTTCCCATGGCACATCGCCTAAAAAGTCCACGCAGGAAAGATGAGCCGCAGCAATAAGATCGGCGTGAGAAAGCCGGTCCCCCGCAAGCCAATTCCGGTTGCCTGCCAAATATCCAATATAGCGCAAATGGGTACGCACATTGGAGCGCGCTGCGCGGACGGCCTCCATGTCCGGGCCGCCGCCCCCCTGCTCGCGCAGCGTGTAGCGCTTATAGACCTTTTCCGTGACGAGCCAATACGTGACCTCGCGGAAGAATTTTTGGCTAAACCAATCAAAAAGCCTGCGGACTTCCGCCCGCGGGGCCGGATCTTCGGGTAAGAGCCTGTGCCTGCCAAGGGCGAGGCCGCGTGTTTCGTCGAAATATTCGGCAATCGGGCCAGAGCCGGAGATGACAAGACCCTCCTGTTCGACGAGCACAGGCGGCTGGCCCGAAGGATCAAGAAGCAAAAAGTCCCGCCTGCGCTCATAGGGCTTCTCCTCAATGAGCTCCGGTTTAATTGCGTATTCGCCCAGAAGAATGCGGACAAAACGCGAGTTTGGGCAGAGCGGATAATGATAAAGCGTGACCATCCAATTCGGGATCGCTGCTCCTCGACACACGCAGGATTCCCACCCTAGGGTTAAGGCTTAGTTAACGGGCCGAAGCGGGTTGAAGGCGAGGTCCCGGCTCAGTAAGGAAACGCCATGAACACCAAGAGAGGCACTCGGAGGGCGACAGCGTGGCTTTACACAAGGTCGAGGAATTGGATGCCAATAAGGCCCGGATCCTATGGGCAAAAACGCTTTCGGGCAGTCCGCCTGGCCTGCGCGCCTGCTTGATGGTTGAGGTGCCCGCCTATTCGGCGGGCTGGATCGACAGCGGCCTTGATCTGCGCACGGGCGAGGAGGTGAGCCTCTTTTCCGCCGGCACCATTTGGATTGCCAAGGATCTCGGCATTGGCGTTAAAGGGGATGTGGCGCTCTGGCATCAAACCGGCGCGAGCGGGAAAGTGGCAAAATCGATCGGCATCACGACGACCTTCCGCGCACAGAAGGACGGGCGCTTGCGGCTCGTCGCGAAGCCTCCCGGCGAATGGCTCGATGAGACCGGCCGTTTCGAGCCGGACTGCCCGCATGAGGGAGCGACAGGCTCGCTGATCGTTGCGGTCCTGGTCTGGCAGGGGAGCGCTCGCGAAGGCTTAAGGACGCTCAAAGTTCTGGACGAGACAGGGATGGCCGCACGCGAGCTCGCGCGAATCGAAGCCACGCCGCCGCTGCCGCCTGGCTGGCGGCACCTGTGGCGCGTTGGCGAGACCGAGATCTTCCGCGCCGCCCCTCTCGGCGAAGGCAAACTGCAGATTTGCTGCCAAACCCGCGGCGGCGCCGGCATTTTGCAGTATCCGCTCGATCTGCCGCTTGGCCGGTCAACCCGCCTCGCCTGGGCCTGGCGGGCCGATGAATTACCATCTAAAGTACGCGAAGATTCCTTCGCCGCGCATGATTATCTTGCGATTGCCGTCGAGTTCGATAACGGCCGCGATCATACTTATATGTGGAGCGCCGCGCTCTCCGAGGGAAAGGTGTTCCCAAGCCCCCTGCCTTGGTGGGACAAGCGTGAGGCGCATCAGGTCGTGCGCTCGGACCGCGCCAAGCTCGGCGCCTGGCTCGAAGAACAGCAGCCCGTTCTCGATGATTACGAGCGCGCGGTCGGCGGCGTGCCGCCAAAGCGCATTGTGGGGATCTGGCTCATTGCCAAGAGCGCATTTCAAAGGCGCACGGGCCTTTGCTGCTTCGCGCGCATTAGGATTAAGAGCGACAGCGGCGAGCTTTTTATCGGACCGTAAGTTTGCCGGCCGGATGAAAGGCAATGAATGATTCCTCAAGCAAAGAAAGACAGCGTGAAGCCGGAAGAAGTCCTCAGCCAGAATGACAAGAGATGGCTGCGGCTGCGCGAGATCATCCGCGCGCAGTCGCTGAAGCTCGGCGAATTCACCTTAACTTCGGGCCGGCAGAGCACCTACCTGTTTCAGCTCCGGCAGACAGCGCTTTTGCCGGAAGGCGCGGCGCTCATCGGCGAGATTATCGCCGAGTACATGAGGCGGCAGGAGCTTGGCGCGATCGGCGGGTTGGAACTTGGCGCGGTGCCGCTCGTCTCGGCGGTTGCGGCGATCAGCCATTTGAAAGCCTGTCCGGTCGATGCCTTTTTTGTTCGCAAACAGGCCAAAGCGCATGGTGCGCGGGAGCGGCTCGATGGCCATCTGCGTGCGGGCGCCAAGGTCCTGATGGTCGATGATGTGGCAACGACCGGCGGCTCGATTCTCAAGGCAATCGAAGGCATGAGGAGCGAGTGCCCGGCCGCCCATTGCGCCCGCGCGCTCGCCATTGTTGACCGCGAGGAGGGCGCCGTGCAAAATTTGACGCAAATGGGCATCAGGCTTGCGGCGATTTTCAAGAAAAGCGATTTTCCCGAGATTTGACCGGCAGCCGCAAAATCCTTTGCGGAACAGCAGGACCGATTAAGATCGCCGCCGAGTATCCTGCCGGAAAGGTCCAAAATGCGGCGAAGTTGGCTGCTTCTTCTCGCCCCTTACGCCGGCCTTGGTTGGATTCCGTTTTATAATAGGACGGAGCCGGTCCTCTTCGGGTTTCCTTTCTTCTATTGGTATCAACTGCTTTGGGTGCCATTCACTTCGCTGACGATTTACCTCGTCTACCGGCATGCCCGCGATGACCGCTGAGCTCGATTACGCGGCACTTGCCGTTTTCGTTTTCTTCTTTGCCCTCATCGCGGTCATGGGTTTTGTGGCCGCCCATTGGCGCAGGCCCAAGTCGCTTGCGCAAATCGACGAATGGGGCCTTGGCGGGCGCCAGTTCGGAACTTGGGTGACTTGGTTTCTCATCGGCGGCGATGTGTATACCGCCTATACGATGATCGCCATCCCGGCCGTCGTTTACGCTACGGGCGCCTATGGGTTTTTTGCTTTGCCCTACGCGATCATCGTTTATCCGCTCGTCTTCGCGGTCATGCCGCGGCTTTGGAAGACGGCCAAGCAGCATCATCACGTGACAGCGGCCGATGTGGTGCATTGGCGTTACAAATCGCGCCCGCTCGAGCTTGCGGTCGCTGTCACAGGCGTTCTCGCCACAATGCCTTATGTGGCCTTGCAGCTGACCGGCCTTGAGACGGTGATCCACGCCCTTGGGCTCAAAGGCCAAATGCCGCTCTTTGCCGCCTTCCTTATCCTCGCCGTCTATGACTACGCCTCGGGCTTGCGCGCGCCCGCGCTCATCGCCTTCGTCAAGGATACGATGATTTATATCGTGGTCCTCGCTGCGGTCGTCCTTATCCCTTTGCGGATTGGCGGTTATGGCGGTGTGTTTCAAGCCGCCGGGGCAGCTTTTGCTGCCAAGGGCGCGGGCAGTATTCTCCTCTCGCCGGATCAATATCTGCCCTATGCGAGCCTTGCGTTCGGCTCCGCGCTCGCCCTTTTCATGTATCCGCACGCACTCACCGGGGTTTTCGCAAGCGCGAGCGCCGATACGATACGCAAGAATGCGATTCTTCTCCCCGCTTATTCCCTCCTTCTCGGCCTCGTCGCCCTCTTGGGCTATATGGGCCACGCCGCTGGTCTTAGGCTCTCGAACAGCAACGACGTCGTGCCCCTCCTCTTTAAAGCATTGTTCCCGGGCTGGTTTGCCGGATTCGCCTTTGCCGCGATCGGAATCGGCGCACTGGTTCCGGCGGCAGTCATGAGCATCGGCGCGGCCAATCTCTTCACCCGCAATTTTTGGAAAGCCTACGTCGATCCCCTGGTGAGCCCGGCAGGCGAGGCGAGAGTCGCCAAAATGACCTCACTCCACATCAAGATCGGCGCACTCGCCGTCATTTTCTTTCTTCCCATCCAGTTTGCCCTCGATCTGCAATTGCTCGGCGGATTGTGGATCCTGCAAATCCTTCCGGCGCTGATCTTTGGCCTCTATACGGGCTGGTTCCGGGCCGAGGGCCTCCTTGCCGGATGGGCGGCGGGTTTCTTGAGCGGAACCTGGCTTGCCGTTATCGACGGCTTCAAGCCGCTTCATATGCTGCATGCCGGTCCGGCGGCCTTAACGCTCTATTCGGGGCTGCTTGCGCTCGGCGCTAACATCGCTGTTGCGGTGATTGTCACTTTCGCCTTGAGCCGGTTTCCAAGGGTGCTGCCGTTCCGGTGAAGATGGCCGGGCGCTGCCGCGCCTCAACCCCTGTCCTGGCGCTAACCGGAATCCGCGGCTGGTGGAGCTGAGGGGATTCGAACCCCTGACCTCTGCAGTGCGATTGCAGCGCTCTCCCAACTGAGCTACAGCCCCCAATGCCCGGTGTTTACGCGAGCAGAGGGACGTACGCAAGGGTTCGCACCGGCGGTAACTACGGCCGGAAGAACGGTCCCGGCTTGCCAGCCTAGCCGGGGCCGCGTAAAGGGGCTGCGTCCATAAAACGCCGGGGCCATTATGCGCGCTATTCTCGATTTGGTTTTGCTCGTTCTGCAGCTCTACACCTATGTGATCATCGCCGCCGCCATTCTCTCCTGGCTCATCGCTTTCAACGTCGTTAACCGGTACAATGACGCCGTGCGGTCCATCTGGAGTCTCGTAACCGCGTTAACGGAGCCGCTTCTTCAGCCCATCCGCGGCTTTATCCCCAATCTCGGAGGAATCGATATTTCGCCGGTGATCTTGCTGCTCCTCATCTTTTTTATCGAACGTGTCATTTTGGAATATGTATACCCCAACGTTTTCTGACGTGCCGTGGCCACTGCTCCCGCCTGGCGCGCGCGGGAGAGCGATCTTTTGCTCTTTATCCGCCTCACCCCGAAAAGCGCACGCGACGAAATCGCCGGTCTTACAGTGCTTGCCGATGGCCGAACGGCCCTTGCTGCCCGCGTGCGCGCCGCCCCCGAGCAGGGAAAGGCGAATGAGGCTCTCATCCGTCTCATCGCCAAGTCGCTGCGAGTCCGGCTCGCAGCAGTTCATCTCGAAAGCGGGGGAGCATCGAGACTTAAAACCGTGCGTATCGAAGGCGATACTCGCATTCTGACGGATCGCCTTTCCTCCCTTTGTCCTTGCGGGCAATCCGGCCCCTGATGACGCCCTCTTGCGAATTCGCCGGCCGGACCCCGCTCTTCTGAACTCGAAGCGGCGAGCAGCCCCGCCTGTGCCCGGACAATCTTTCGTGTCCGGCTCGAACCTTCGTTTGGCCTCATGTTACGCCTCGGCGTACAATGAGCGCGATGCAACAATGATCGAGGAGATCGAGGATGAAACCGGTCGCGGCAGTTGTGGCGGCCGCTCTGGCCATGGCTCCGGCTATTTCCTTTGCTCAAGGCGGAGGAGCTGGCGGCGCTGGGGCAGGCCCGGGTTCGGCAGGCAGTGCCACATCTGGCCAGTCGATGACGGGCACTGGTAGCCAAAAGGGCAAGGGTCTCGGCAACGGCATGTCCTCTGGCCGCTCCGCCACTCAGGGCCAAGGCAGCGGCCGGATGAATACCGCGCCGCAGTCCGGAACCCAGGGCTCTGGCTACGACGGGCAAAGCGGCGAAACAGGCCGCTAGGGAAGTGGCCGGTCCCATAGACCGGGGGAGGGAGAGAAGCACTATCCCTCCCGCAGCCGATGCCGGATCCTGGGGAGGAGTGCTGCGATGAAGAAACACAGCCCTGCGGCAAAGGTCCCGCGCGTCGTCATCGCGGGCGCGGGATTTGGCGGCCTCGAAGCGGCGAAGGCGCTCGCCCGCGCCCCGGTCGAGGTCACCCTCTTGGACACGAAAAATCATCATTGTTTTCAGCCGCTCCTCTATCAAGTCGCGACGGCGGCTTTGTCTCCAGCCGATATTGCCTGGCCAATCCGGGGAATTTTGCGACAGCAGAAGAACGCCCGGGTGTTCATGACGCCCATCACCGGGGTGGACAGGGCCTCCCGGTGCGTCGAAACGAGCGGAAGGCCCGTGCCTTACGACTACCTGGTCTTGGCCACTGGCGCGTCGCACTTTTACTTCCGGCACGATGACTGGGCACCATTTGCGCCGGGACTGAAGACGCTTGCGGACGCGGCGAAAATCCGGGCCCGCATTCTGCTCGCCTTCGAGCGCGCGGAGCTGGCTTGCGACGAGGCGAGCCGGAGGCGGTTGTTGACCTTCGTGATTGTTGGCGGCGGCCCGACCGGAGTCGAGATGGCGGGCGCGATTGCGGAAATCGCAAAGCAAACTCTGCGGCGGGATTTTCGCAATATTGATCCCGCCTCCTCGCGGATCCTTTTGATCGAGGCTGGCCCCCGGCTCCTGCCGTCCTTTCCAGCGGATCTGGCCGCTTATGCGGAAAAAGCGCTCTGCCGGATGGGCGTTGAGGTTAGGACTTCAGAGCCTGTCACTGCGATCGATGCAGAAGGCTTAACGGCCGGCAAGGAGCACATCGAGACGGAAACGGCCATCTGGGCGGCCGGCGTAGCCGCCTCGAGCGCCGCCACGTGGATCGGCGCGCCGGCCGATAAAAGCGGGCGGGTGAAGGTCAATCCGGATCTCTCGATCCCCGGCGATCCCAATGTGTTTACCATCGGCGATACGGCGGCTGTCTTCGATGCCTCGGGCGGCCCGGTGCCCGGGATCGCGCCTGCGGCCAAGCAGATGGGGCGCTATGTGGGGCGGCTCATCTTCGCCAAGGTTAAGGGCTCGCGCTTGCCAGGGCCATTTGTGTACCGCCATTACGGCGACCTCGCCACCATCGGCCGGAAGGCGGCCATTGTGCGGATCGGCCGCCTCCATCTGACCGGGTTTCCGGCCTGGGTTTTCTGGAGCGTGGCGCATATTTATTTTCTCATCGGGGTGCGCAACCGGCTTGCAGTCGCGCTGAGCTGGCTTTGGGATTATCTGACCTTCCAGCGGGGCGCGCGGATCATTGAGGACTGAGAAAGCCGTTTTGGAGGCTCCGAACTGGCTCCCCAGGCAAGCCGGCATTTAACGCGGATGGCGGCCCGCCTGTTGATCCTATCCGGTGCGATCTTCTAAAAAGGCCTATCCCTGGGTTCCCGGGGCGTTGTCCCGCTAACGGCGTACCGGCCGGCTCCGGCTAGAAATGGCCATAACCCAACTGCATATCATTCCTGCCGCTCGCCTCAGGACTTGCCGGGCCGCGGGAAGCGCTGATTCGAAGTGAAATACATCTCCACACGCGGCTCGGCGCCGCCGGTCTCGTTCACGCAGATGCTGCTCGCTGGCCTTGCGCCGGACGGCGGCCTTTACCTGCCCGAGGCCTATCCGCATTTTTCAAAGGAGGAGATCGCGAAGCTCGCGGTCAAATCCTACGCCGGGGCCGCAGAGGCTATTCTTGCTCCCTTTGTGGCGGGCGAGATCGCGCGGGACGCCTTGCGCCAGATGATTGATGACGCCTATGCGGGCTTCGATCACAAGGCGATCGCTCCCTTGGTGCAGCTCGATAGCAATCTTTTCCTCCTCGAGCTGTTCCACGGCCCGACCCTCGCCTTCAAGGATCTGGCTATGCAGCTCCTCGCCAGGATGATTGGTCACGTCTTGAAAGCCAAGGGAGAGCGGGCAACCATCATCGGCGCAACTTCCGGCGATACCGGAGCCGCGGCTATCGAGGCCTTCGGCGGCCTTCCGCAGGCCGATGTCTTTATCTTTTATCCGCACGGCCGCGTGTCGGAGGTCCAGCGCCGCCAGATGACAACGGCGCGCGCCGCCAATGTTCACGTGATCGCGCTTGAAGGCACGTTCGATGATGCCCAGGCTTGCGTCAAGGCCATGTTCAATGACCACGCCCTGCGCAAAGAGCTCAACCTCGGCGGCATCAATTCGATTAACCTCGCCCGCATCCTTTTCCAGACCGTCTATTATTTCACGAGCGCGGCTGCTCTCGGCGCGCCGTGGCGGCAAATCTCCTTTTGCGTGCCGACCGGCAACTTTGGCGACATTTTTGGAGGCTATGTGGCAAAGCGCATGGGGCTTCCCTGCGGCAGACTGGTGATTGCAACAAACTCCAACGATATTCTCGCACGTACCCTTGCGGCTGGGCGCTATGTGCTGCGCGAGGTCTGCGAAACCCAATCGCCATCGATGGACATTCAAGTCTCGTCCAATTTCGAGCGCCTCCTCTTCGAGGCTTACGAACGCGAACCTTCAGCGATCTGCTCGTTGATGCAGGACTTGCAGCGCAGCAGGAGGTTTACGGTCGCGCCCGGGCCGCTCGAGGTCATCCGCGAGGGCTTCGATGCCTTCAGCGCCAAAGAATCCGAAACGGCTGGCGAGATCGCGCAGACATTTCGCGAGACAGGCTATCTCGCCGACCCGCATACGGCCGTGGGGCTCGCCGCGGCGCGAAAAGCGCGGGCTGCGGGTCTTGCCGGCCCGCTCATTGTTCTGGCGACGGCGCATCCGGCGAAGTTCCCGGCGCCGGTTGCCCGCGCGTCGGGACGAACCCCGGAGCTGCCGCCCCGCTATGCAGGGCTCCTCACGCAAGACGAAAAGTTTTCGATCTTGCCAAACGATCAAACCGCGGCCGTACGCTTTGTCCGCGCACATGCCGGACGTGCTGCCTAACGGAGACATGAGCGTCGAAATCACCACTCTGCCCTCCGGACTGAAAGTCGTGACCGACCGGATGGCGCATCTTGAAACGGCTTCGCTCGGAGTCTTCGTTGGCGCGGGCTCGCGCCACGAGCGGATCGAGGAGCATGGGCTCTCGCACCTCCTCGAACATATGGCCTTCAAGGGCACGCGGCGGCGCACGGCGCGCGACATTGCCGAGGAAATCGAAGCCGCCGGTGGAGATCTCAACGCTGCCACTGGCACCGAGCACTCTGCCTATTACGCTCACGTCTTGGCCGCCGATTCCCCCCTTGCGCTCGACATTTTGGCCGACATTTTGACCGAAAGTGCTTTCGAGAGTGGCGAGCTTGAGCGCGAGAAGGCCGTCATTTTGCAGGAGATCCGGGCGGCCGAAGACACCGCCGATGAGCTCGTGTTCGAAGTGCTCACCGCGGCCGCCTTTCCCGGCCAGCCGATCGGCCGGCCAATTCTTGGAACACCGGAGCGGGTCGCCGGGTTTGGGAGGGAAGCAATCAGCGCCTATCTCGACACTAATTACCGGGCGGGATCTATGGTCGTTGCCGCTGCCGGAGCGGTCGAGCATTCAGCAATTTGCGGCGAGGCGGAGCGGCGCTTCGCGGGTCTTTGCGCGCAGCCGCGAGCAGCCGAAGCTGTTCCGGCCGCCTATCTCGGTGGCGAAAAGCGCGTGAAGAAGCGGCTCGAGCAGGTGCACATCGCCATCGGCTTTAAGGGATTGGCCTATACACACCCGGATTTTTACGCGCTTCAGATCTTCTCCAATGCGGCGGGCGGGGGGATGTCGTCCCGCTTGTTTCAGGAAGTGAGGGAAGCACGGGGCCTCGCTTATTCCATCAGCGCATTCCATTGGCCCTATTTGGATGCGGGGATCTTCGGCTTTTATGCCGCGACAGATCCGAAGAATAGCGCCGAGGTGACGTCTGTTGCACTCGATTGCCTCGCGGAGGCTGCCACAAACCTCGGCGCTGCCGAGGTCCAGCGGGCGAAGGCGCAGATGAAGCTCTCGCTGCTCGCGGCGCTCGAATCGCCAGCGGCAAGAGCCGAGCAGATTGCCAGGCAGTTGATGGCCTTTGGCCGTGTCTTGCCGAGAGAGGAAATCTTGGCCGCCATCGACCGCCTGGGTGTTGCGCAAATCCGTGCGGCGGGGGCGCAAGCGTTAAGATCGGCGCCTGCCGTCGCGGTTGTCGGGCCAACAGCCAAAGGTATTGGGGCCGATGGGGTGGCCGCCCGGCTGCGGGGCGTTTGAGGAGAAAGGGCGTGGCGCTTTTTCGTCTGCCTTCGGTCAGCCCTTCCGGTCTATTGCTTCGTGGCGAAGGCGTCTATCTCCGCCCGCCCGAGATGCGCGATTACGAATCCTGGGCGGAATTGCGGGCGGCAAGCCGCGCGTTCCTAACGCCTTGGGAGCCCACCTGGCCAGGCGACGATCTATCCTATACGGCTTTCAGGCGGCGGGTGCGCCGGAGCCATCAGGATATCGCCAACGACGAATCCTATCCCTTCCTGACTTTCCGCGAAGACGATGTCCTCGCAGGCGGCATCACTCTGGCCCAGATCCGCCGCGGCGTCGTGCAGTCGGGCACGCTCGGCTATTGGACCGGCGCTCCCTTTGCCGGGCAAGGCCTGATGTCGGCCGCCGTGCGGGCGGTGATCGCCTATGCGTTCAATGTCCTGCGTCTGCACCGGATCGAAGCCTCTTGCCTGCCCCACAACCAAATCTCGATGAGGCTCTTGGAGCACGCCGGATTTACGAAAGAGGGTTATGCGCGGTCCTATCTGCGCATCAATGGCGTTTGGCAGGACCATGTGCTCTTTGGCTTGCTCGACACCGATCCCGTGCCGCCATTAAAGGGCAGGCATTAGCTCGACCGGGGTCTAGCCGCGCCGGGCGGGCGGCGCGCCGCCCAGGTCAAAGCAAAATAGATAGCGATCAGCACAATACCGGCGCCAGCCCAGAACGGGGTAAAGAGTCCCGGCAAAAAAAAGCAGGCAAAGATCTGCGCAAGCGCGGCAAGGACCCAAAGCACGCCACCCCAGGGCGTCGCAAGCCAGAGGCCAGCTGCGGCGACGAGATCGAAGGCCGCAAAGAAAATAATTCCGGCTCCATAAAGAGCCGGAAGCTTATCGAAGACCGATTCGCGCGGCAGAAGAAGCGCCCCCCATTGCAGCAGACCCTGCCAAGCCCAAATGGGGGCAAGAATCCGCATGAAGATCACGAGCCGCGCGCCGCCTGGGCGGGCGCTCTTCCCCGCGTCTAAGAGCCGGCCAAGGAGCCTCTGCGCAAGCGCGCTCGCGCCGGAGCGGACCGCATAGAATTCCCGCAAAAACTCCATGAATGCCCCTTGGATCAAAAGGTGAGTTCACCCTCGGGCAAGGGAGCGAAATAGGCTTCGATCTCCGCGGCATTGATGCTCTCGATTGACGCTGGATTCCACCGCGGCTTGTTGTCCTTATCGATAATCACGGCCCGCACACCCTCGTAATAATCATGGCTTTTGCAAATTCGCGAGGCGATGCGGAACTCGGTCCGCAGGGCCTCGCCGAGGTCAAAGCCACCGCCAATCTGCATTTGCCGCAAGGCGATTGTAAGGCTTAGCGGCGATTTGGCGCGCATGGCCTTGCCCGCCTCGCGCGCAAAATCCGAGCCTTGCGCCGCCGCCTCGTCGAGCTTGGTGAGAATGGCCCCTAGGTCCTGCGCCGAAAAGCAGTTTTGGATAAGCTGCCTTTGCCCGTCGAGCGCGGAAGGGGGCGGCGGCGCCGCCTCCGCCGCGATGGCCGCTGCGGCAGGCTCGCCGTTTGTTAGCCTTTCCACAACCTGCGCGAACCTTCCGGCCGGAACGTGACCGTTCGCAAGGCCAAAAGCGAGTGCATCGCCGCACGTCATGCGGGCCCCTGTCAAGGCGAGATAAATTCCCGCCTTGGCAGGCAGGCGCGGCAAAAAGAACGTTGCGCCGACATCGGGGAAAAAGCCGATGCCCGCCTCGGGCATTGCAAAAGTAAAGTTCTCCCCTGCGGCGAGATGCGAACCATGCACCGACAGTCCGGCTCCGCCGCCCATGACGATGCCATCGGCCAAAGCGACATAGGGTTTGGGATAGAACTTGATCCGCCGGTTCAGGCGGTACTCCTCGCGCCAGAAACGCAATTGCTCGGCATGCCGCCCTGCCGTTCCGAGTTCATAGAGAAGGCGGATATCGCCGCCTGCGCAGAAGGCTCTCCCCGCGCCGGTGATCGCAACAGAGCTGATTTGCGGATCCCGCTCCCATTCATCGAGCGCGGCCGCGATCGCCCTCACCATGCCCAGGGTCAAGGCGTTAAGCGCTTGCGGGCGGCAGAGGGTGATGAGGCCGCAGCGGCCCATCCTGTCACAGCTGACGTGCGGCTCGCTCATTAATCGCGCCAGGGAAGCTGAAACAAGGCTTCAATCCCGCTCCCGCTGCGAAGCCGCGCCGGGAACTATTTATTGCAAGCGGGCGAGTTCAAAAGTTGAAGGCTCGACATCTCCCCGCCAAGGACGAAGTCGCCATAATCGAGCTTTAGCGCGCGCGAAATGCCATTCTCGTAAAGATCGAAGGACAAGACATAGGCCGGCACTTGGTCGCTCTTACCGGCCTCGAAATAGCTGATCGATACCGGCCAGCGTTTCATCGAACCGAGTTCTGGAATGTTCGCCGCTTTTTCGACCGCAGGGCCCGTTTGCGGCTGACCGATGAATGTGGTCGTCTCGTAGAGCTTCTCGCCTGACTCTGACCCGTCATAGACCTTGAGCTCCAGAACGGTTTCGCCCGCTTCGGCAGCCGCGAGAATCCGCCGCATATGCTCGGTCGGGAAAACGACGCTTGGATCGAGCCGGAATTTCGCATGCTTCGGCTTTCTCAAGGTAACCCAGACCTCCCCGGCGGCCGATCGTACGGCTTTGCCGTCGGAGGCCTCGGCGGTGTTATGATCGATCGTCGTCTGGATTTTGAATTCATAGCTGCGGCCGTCGGCATCTTCGAAAGTCGCAGAATGCATATCAGAGATGCGCGCCGGCCCCTCCGCCGGCTGCAATTCCGTCATCTGCCGGAAGTCTTGGACATAACCTTCGCAGGCTGAGCCGGTGAAGTCGAAAGCGATGCGCCCTTGCGCCGCTGTCGGGCTCTTCGTGCCCGTGGATTTGAGCAGGGAAAGCTCATAAACCGCACGGTGCGAGGCGAGCGCGACCTTTTTTGACTGCGCGGGCTCGCCGCGGGCCGATTGGGCACAAAGTATCAAAACCGCAGAGGCGAAAACCGGCAGGAGAAGCGCACGGGCGCAAAATTCGGGCAAATCACGACCTCATCTTGGCCACTGTCATGCATCCGGCCCAGCTTGCGCCGCAGCGAGGGTTCTGGGCTCACGCAGCGCAACCCGAGAGATCTAATGCAGCAAAGCTCCGCTGGCAACCAGGAGCAAGGAAGGGGCAAACCTGCCTTGAATTAGCCAATATTGCCGCTTTGGGTCAGTCCCGACGGAGGATACCAGGTGTGCCGGCAGAAGAAAAATTAGCGGCCCTCGGCATAACGCTGCCAATTGCCGCAGCGCCTGTCGCAAATTATCTTCCCTATGTTATCTCGGGCTCGCTTCTCATGATCTCTGGCCAGTTGCCGCTCGGCCCAGACGGCAAACTTGATCGCGCGCACACCGGCAAGCTCGGAGCAGAGGTCCCGGTCAATGCGGGCCGGAACGCAGCGCGCCTATGCGCGATCAGCATACTTGCTCAAGCCAAGGCGGCCCTCGGCGATCTTGACAGGGTGATCCGTTGCGTGAAACTCGGAGGATTTATTAATGCCGCTCCAGGCTTTTTTAACCTGCCTGCTGTTATGAATGGAGCGTCCGATCTGATGGTCGAAGTGTTTGGCGACAAGGGGCGCCATGCGCGAACGACCGTTGGGGTCGCAGAGCTGCCGCTCAACAGCGCCATCGAAGTTGAAGCTCTTTTTGAAATTACTGCTGCGTGAGATCCCATAATTTGCATGCGCCGGATTGGCTGACTGCGCGCCCCATTGCGCACCGCGGCCTTCACGTGAAAGAAAAAGGCCTCATCGAGAACACGCTCGCAGCGGCCGAGGCGGCAATTGCCAAAAATTATGCAATCGAATGCGATGTCCGCCGCACCAAAGACGGCGAAGCCGTGGTTTTCCACGATGCGGCGCTCGGCCGCCTGACAAAGGCCGAAGGTCGCGTCGATCAGTTCAGCGCCCGCGAGCTCTCTTTGCTGAGCTACCGGGACTGTGACGAAACGATTGCCACGCTTGTAACCTTTCTCGAGAGGGTAGCAGGGCGCGTCCCGGTCGTCATCGACGTCAAGAGCCATTACGATGGAGATATGCGGCTCGCAGATTCCGTTATGGCCGCTGCCGCGAAGTATCCAGGCCCCGTCTGTTTCAAAAGCTTCGACCCGGAGATTTTAATTTATCTGCGCCGGGCGGGCGCCTCGTGCCCCGTGGGCATTGTCGCGCGCGGGGGCTATGACGACGAGGAATGGACTGCTCTGCCTCTCGAGCGGCGGGCAAGGTTTATCGATTTCCGCGATTTCCCCTTGGTCCGGCCCGATTTTCTCTCCTGGAACCACGGCGACTTGCCGCACGCTGTGCCGACCCTCTGCCGGGAGGGAATGGGAATGCCCGTGATGACCTGGGCCGTCGGCTCGGGCGAAGCTTGGCTTCAGGCGAGGCCATGGGCCGATCAGGTGATCTTCGAGGGCTTCGAGCCCTAGGCGCCCATCCTGCAAAGCGGGATCTGCTCCCTGAGCGCGCCAGCCGTTAGGAGGCCGGAGAGCGTCTAATGGCCGCGGGAAGATCCCAGCGCGTCTTAAAGAGCGTGTCACAGATTCCGGGCGAGCCGAACCCGTCGCTGAAGCTGACATTGCCCACGCGATGATGCTCGCCATGCGCCTTGCTCGTGACGAGGAGAGCAAGCAAGCGCAGCGCTTGCCCTCGCAGCCCCGCGCCATCTCGTGGAATCTGGGCCGCGAAATCGTATCCCGAATGCTCATAAAGCCCGCCGATCGCACCGAGGCTTGCAACCAACAAATTGAACAGGAGGCTCGATCCAGCGCTCACGAGCGCGAGGGGAATGAGATACGGCAGCACGATCTCGAGGAAGAAATCCGCCGGGCTCATATAACAGGCGCTGAGCGCCTTGGCCGCCCCCGTCGAATGATGGATGCTGTGCCCGAGCGCGCGCATCAAGCTTGGCTTATGCAAAACGAAGCGGTGGAAAATATATTGGACGATATCGTGGCCAATGCCCATGAAAGCCATCGCGGCGAGAAAATGCAGAACCGTCATGTGCGAGGGCCCGGCAAAAGCAAGCCCGGCGGCTTGCAGGAAAATCATCGCCGGAAGCAGGACGAAGACCTGATTGACAAGCACGCGCGGAAGGAGCTCCCGGTAGCTCCGCCGTTCGTTCTTGCGCACCTTGAAGGCCGCAAGCGCGCCCGTGCGGTCGGCCCATTCGAAGGCGAGCGCAACGCCATGATAGACAACCATCTGGACCGCCCATGTCAGGACCGAGAGCGGCAGCCACCAGGGAAGATTGGACGTCAACAAAGCCTCCTTCAGTCACTAATGGCCGAGGCTCGGGAAAAGCTTTGAGCGAATCTCACGGACCAATTCATCGCCGCAGTTCCAACAAGCCTGAGCGGCACGCGGCAACTCAATTCTTGTCACAAAGCGTAAAACACCCGCTACCACTGTTGCGCAATCGAGGTGCAGCGCTGAGGTCATCCCGGGGCTCTGGTTTTTCCTGCGGCATTTTTCCTCAGCCGGAATATCACCCGCGGCGGCACGAGGCGCAGGGCGAGCCAGAGCTTGATTGCCCACCCGCCCAGAGCGGCCGAGGCCGAATCATAATGCTTGACGAGCGCGGCGGCCATCTGCGAGCGCCGCGCCCAGCGCGGGGCAGCCGGATCGACCCCTCTGCAGTCGAGCCGCCACAGCAGCCAAAGAAATTGGATCCATAAAAAACCGCGCCCAACGAAGAGGGCGCCGGATGCGGCCAGATGCTCGGCCAGTGCGGCACGTGCCTTCTCATTGCTGTCGCCGCTGCCGCCCGGCTCGTAGCATAAGACACGATTGAGCTGCGGGCGTTGCGAAAAAATATTGCCGCCGTGCATGCGGTAGGCCGCAACGGGCCGGTCGATGAGGACGCTGCCGCTCACCGCACTGATGCCGATGCAAAAGTAAAGGTCCGTGCCGGTCCTGAGCTTTTGCAAGGCCGGATTGCCGGCAAAGAGAGCGAGCGCGTCGCGGCGAAAGCAATTGCCGGAGGTCGGAGCCCACACCCACTGGCTCCTTAAGCCCACGAACCTGAGCGTGTCGAGCACGCTTTGATCGAAATCCGGCGGCGGCCAGCATTCGCCCGAAGGATGCCTGTAGGCGCGCACTGCGCGCGGCTTTTTCCCCCGTCCGGTCTGCATGATCCGGTTAAACGCGTTCTCAGTGCCAAGGACGGCCTCGCCGTCCGAGAGCTGAATCATGTCGCCAGACGTAAAGCCAGCATGAATACGCAGCGAGAGATGGACAAAGATGTGGGTATCGATGCACCGGGGGAGCAGAAAATCGTCGGCATCGAGAAAAATGACGTAGGGTCCGTTCGTTGCGGCAAGGCCGTCGAGCGCGGCTGGTGTTTGCCCGGCGTTTTCCGTGCGCCTGATGACCTTCAGGCTTGGATAACGCCTCTCGAGATCGGCGAGCACCGCGCCGCTTTCGTCGGTCGAGGCGTTATCGACAACGGCACATTCGACATTGGGATAAGTCTGACCGAAGACAGAAACGACGGAGTCGCGCAAAAAGCGGGCGTAATTGAAATTGATGATCACGACGCTCACGAGCGGCAGGCGCACTGGGACAGGTCCAGCTTGAATGGCCCTCCCCGGAACTGCTGCGGGTTTCGCTGGCGCATCCGGGAAAATTTGAAAACCGCACGATTCCTTGCTCAAGGGAATGCCTCCGGGCCTTGAGTACGATCGCCTGCCGGAGGCAAAGTACCTCGCAATCTCGGCCTTGCTGTGGCAACGAGGCAAGGAAACGGCTAAGAGCGGTCAGCGGACTCTGCGGCTGGTCTTCTATAATAGCCCGCGCCCCGGCTTGCGCGCGGCCTCTTGCCGGGCCAAGCCACGATGTGATCCGGATAATCGGCCGGGCGAATTTTGCCTTCGATCGCCGTAACGCGGCCGCGCACTGAGATTTTGGTCTCATGAACGGCCGATTTCGATCCGCACACGAGCGGGTGCCACCAAGGCAAATCGCGGCCCTCGGCGAGGAGCCGGTAAGCGCATGAGGGCGGCAGCCACTTGAGCGAGCGGGCCTTGTCCGGAGTGAGCTTGATGCAATCGCGGACCTTGCGGCGGCGGTGCGCATAGTCTCTGCACCGGCAGGTTACGGGGTCGAACAATTTGCAGCCGACGTCGGTGAAGTAAACCTTGCCAGTGTCCGCGTCTTCTAATTTGACGAGGCAGCACCGGCCGCAACCGTCGCAGAGGCTTTCCCATTCGGAGGGCGTCATCTCCTCAAGCGTCTTGCGCTTCCAAAAGGGAACCTCGGGGCCGTTCGCAGCCGCCGCACCCCTCACGCCGCCGCCTTGCCGGGCGGGGCCTTCGCTGTGCGCCGCCTTTGCCGACGATCCGGCTTTAACCCTGATCTGCGTAGGCTCAGCCATGGACCGTCCATCCTGCGGGGGTGCGGCCGCTTGGCAGCCGCTTTGGCAATCGTCAAGAGCCCTGGTAAACTTTCTTTGGAATTCCGCAAGCTGCCCTCGCAGCCCTCCAGGAGCAATTCGATTTGCGTTATGCGTCACGGTTCCGTCGTCTGCGCGCGAAAGCCGCCCGGGCTTTGCTTGCGCTTGATGCATTTGTCGATTCGTCTCTTCACGGCGGCTTCGAGCGGGCTAAGGGGGCCTACGCCGCCTTTGCCGCCTTTATGGACGGGTTTCAAATCTCGGGCTGGCGCCGCGCTCTCAACGAGCTCGCTTGCGAGACTCTAACCATTGGGACAGGTTTTGGCATCCTTGCGCTCGCGCTTGCGACGCCCGCATTTCAGGAGACCTCCTCCGAGGACTGGCTGAAAAAGACCGATTTCGCCGTCACTTTTCTTGACCGCTATGGCCAGGTGGCGGGGCGGCGGGGCATTAAGCATGACGACAAAGTCTCGCTCGAGGACTTGCCGCCAAACCTCATTAACGCCGTTATCGCGACGGAGGACCGGCGGTTCTATGAGCACTTCGGAATTGACGTTATTGGCACGCTGCGTGCCCTAACGGTGAACGCGCGGGCCGAGGGGGTCCGGCAGGGCGGCTCCTCAATATCGCAGCAGCTCGCGAAGAACCTCTTTCTGTCAAACAAGCGGACGCTCGAACGCAAGATCAAGGAAGCCTACCTCGCGGTTTGGCTCGAGTTCCGGCTGCCCAAGCGCGAAATTCTGAAGCTCTATCTCGACCGCGCCTATCTCGGCGGCGGCGCATTCGGCGTCCAGGCGGCGGCCGAGTTTTATTTCGGCAAATCCGTCCGCGACCTCACGCTCGCCGAATGCGCGATGATTGCGGGCCTCTTTAAAGCGCCCACCAAATACGCCCCGCATATCAACCTGCCTGCGGCCCGCGCACGGGCGGCCGACGTGCTCAATAACATGGTTGAGTCTGGTTATCTTACGGAAGGGCAGATCTATGCAGCGCTGCGAAATCCGGCAACTCCGGTGGACCGCAGCAAGGATACGACCCCTGAATGGTACCTCGATTATGCCTTCGACGAGGTAAAAAGGCTCGCCGACGAAAAGAAGCTTGGAGATGAGCGTGTGCTCACCGTCCGCACAGCGCTCGATACGAATCTGCAAAAGCACGCCGAGACGGTCATCGAAGATCAATTACGCCTGCACGGGCCTGCTTACGATGCCAAGCAAGCCGCCATGGTGATCCTCGAGCCGTTCGGGGCCCTGCGCGCGATGATCGGCGGGCGCGATTACGGCGAGAGCCAGTTTAATCGCGCAACCGATGCCCTGCGCCAGCCGGGTTCGTCGTTCAAGCCGTTCGTCTATGTGACGGCTCTCATGACCGGCAAATTCAAGCCTTCGACCATCGTCGTCGATGCCCCCATTTGCATCGGCAACTGGTGCCCGCATAATTACAAAAACTCTTATGCGGGCAGGCTGCCGCTGGTCGAGGCCCTCGCGCGCTCCCTCAACACCGTCGCCGTTAGGCTTTCGATAGCGATCGGAAACGGCAGTCCCAAGGCAGGCCGGGCTAAGATCATTGAAACAGCGCGCAAGATGGGATTGACGACGCCGCTCGCCGATACGGTCTCGCTGCCGATAGGCGCGGCGGAGGTGACGGTCATCGATATGGCCTCGGCCTACTGCGTTTTCGCCAATGGCGGCTTGCGCGCGCCTCCTTACGCGGCTGTCGACATCGCGAACAGCCGCGGGGAAGTGATCTACCGTCACGACCGCGACGCGCTTCCTTTGCGCCAAGTCATCGAGCCGGAGACGATCACGACCATGGTCTCGATGATGACCCAGGTCGTCGAGGCAGGCACCGGGAGGCGCGCACATCTCGACAATATCGAGGTTGCCGGCAAGACGGGGACGACAAACGGCTATAAAGACGCCTGGTTCATCGGGTACACTGGAAATTACGTAGGTGCCGTTTGGTTCGGCAATGACGATGGCACGCCCATGAACAACATGACGGGCGGCACTTTGCCCGCTGCGACTTGGCACGACGTAATGGAATATGCGCATCAGGGAATTGAGCTGAAGCCGCTCCCAGGCAGGCCCGCACCCGCCCCGCCGCCTCCGGGAGCCGCCAGTGCTGCTGCCGAGACGCCGCGCCGCCCGCCAGGATTGTCGGCAGCGACGGCAGCGGTTCTGGGCGATATCGGAAATGCCATGGCAAGCGCATTGGAGAGGCAAGCCAGAGCACCCGCGGACGGCTCTGGCCCGGCCGGGAAAAATCAAGCTGGGACGGCCGATCAGCTCTCGCGGCGGGGTGGCGGATGAGCACAGGTGCGGCCGCCGCGCCGCAGATGCGCTGGCGCCCTTACGTTCCGGTCCTCGTTAAACTTCTGTCCGCGGTCTGCATAGGGATCCTGCTCGGGCTCTCCCTGACTCTTTTCGTGGTCGAGCGGCGAATGGGCTTTGGAACAATCGAGCTTGGGGCCTGGAGAGGGTTGCCGCGCGCGGGCACGCCGCTCGACCCCTATACCAGAGCGGCGCTCGCCTATTCTGGCGAGACGCCGTTAAGCGCGTCCGACGCGATCACGTTCATCGCGCGGGAAGACAGCACCCGCCGCGCACTGACTCCTTTCTGCGATTATTCGATTTCCGGCGATCTTCCTGCCGCGCGGTATTGGACGCTGACCCTGCTCACGCCAGCAGGCGCCCCGGCCCCCAACCTTTCGGGCCGCGCGGGGTTTACTTCGAGCGAGGTGCTGCGCGCGAGCGGCGGTACATTCCAAATAACGGTTTCGCGCCATGCGAGACCCGGCAATTGGCTGCCAGCCGGCGAGGGTGCGTTCGTTCTCGTTTTGCGTCTCTATGATAGCGAGCTTGCCGCAAATTCCGGCCCGCTCGCCGAGGCCAGCATGCCACGAATCGCACGGGGCCGCTGCGGATGAGTCTTCTTGACCGCGGTCTGGCAGCACTGCTGTGGCTTCTCGGGGTGCTTTGCGTTGCCGGGATCACCCATATCGTCGCCATCTTCGCTTTGCCGGAAACCTCAGAAAAGGATCCTTATGCGCGGCTCGCTGGGCAGGCCAAACCGGCCGAGTTGATTCTTTTGGATGCAGCAGGCACGGAGCGCCAGCCTGTTCCCTTTGCTGATCCAGCCCTCGCGCAGGCGATTTGCCCGTTCGATCTTTCTCAGGGCGGGCTGCGGTTGCACGCCAATACCGAAGGCGGCCGCCTTCTTGGCCTATCTTTCCGCACCCACACGGGGCGCGTCTTTTATTCCATGTCCGACCTTGCCGCCCAGCAAGGTAAAATGGATGTCCTTGTGTTGACCCCAGCCCAGCTCGAAATCGTGGAGTCAGAGGACGACGAAGAAAGCCCGTCACAAGACTTGAGGCTCATTGCGCCGGGAGCCAAAGGCTTCGTTGTCATTAGCGCTCTCGCTGCCTTCCCAAGCGAAAGGCTGCAAACAGTGGAGCGATTGAAGTCGATTTCCTGCACTCTCGAGCAGATTCCGCAAGACTGACAGCTGCTGTGCCGCGCCGCCTCAACATGGCGGCATTATCTATAGTTGCTGGCTTCCTTGCGCCGGCGGCGCCATACCGGTCTTGCCGCGCTTGCCATTCGGCCGTTTCCTGTGTGGGGGCTTCTGCTTGCTCTCAGCCTCTCGCGAATGGTCCTGCCATAGCCCGGCGAAAACGATCACAATGCCGGAGCCGGGCGGCACCGGGCGTAAACGCAATTTGCCTGCAGACTGCTTAAACGCAATGACCTCACCCACTGTCTTTTCTCCAAAAAAACCCAGGGAAAGGATGCCAATGGTCCTCGCCCCGCTGCACCGCAAATCCCCGCCCCAATCGTTCAAGGTCCTGCATCAACAAAGCTAGCACTGGGGCAAAGAGATCGCGTTGTAATCAATACCTTCAGATCATTGAATGCGTGGCTTGCCCGGAGCTATCTCGCGAACCCGCCGCCAAATCTGCCCACTGCAGCTTTTATTGCAACGAACTGAACAGTTTCGCGCTAGGTCCCGGGCCCGGACAAGTCCGTGCGCTTGCCCTTCGCTTTTTCCATCATCGCAGTAAAGCGCGTAAAAAGATAGTGGCTGTCGCGGGGACCGGGTGAAGCCTCTGGGTGATATTGCACCGAAAAGGCAGGCCGGTCTGTAAGTTCGAGACCGCAGTTCGAACCATCGAACAGCGACCGGTGCGTTTCGCGCGCAGTTGCAGGCAAGCTTTCCGGATCGACGGCAAAGCCGTGATTCATCGAAACAATCTCGACTTTGCCGGTGGTGAAATCCTGCACAGGATGATTGGCGCCGTGGTGCCCTTGATGCATTTTGACTGTTTTGCCGCCAAGCGCGATGGCAAGCATTTGGTGCCCGAGGCAGATTCCAAAGGCCGGCACCGCTTTTTCGATTAGCTCCTTAATGACTGGAACCGCATATTTGCCGGTTTCAGCGGGATCTCCTGGGCCATTGGAAAGAAAAACGCCATCGGGTTTGAGAGCCAAGATGGACTCGGCGGGGGTCTGCGCCGGCACCACAGTCACATCGCAGCCCGCCTCGGCGAGGAGGCGCAAGATATTGCGCTTGATCCCGTAATCGATCGCGACGACGCGGTATCTGCCCGGCCCCGCGCACCGGTAACCCTCTTCCGGCGCCCAGGCCCCTTCGGTCCATTCATAGCGCTGGACGGCCGTGACGCTGGGCACGAGATCCATGCCCTCGAGGCCCGGCCAGCTAGCTGCCACGGTCTTAAGCCGCTCGAGGCCAAAATCGCCGCCGGGCGAATGGGCAATAACCGCGTTCGGCATGCCGTTCTCGCGGATGAAGGCTGTGAGGGCGCGCGTATCGAGGCCATAGAGGCCGATGATGCCGCGCGCCTTTAGCCAGGCGTCGAAGCTGCTTTTCGCCCGGTGGTTGGAAGGCGCCGCTGGCACCGCGTGGACGATCGCTCCTCGCACCCCCGCTGAGGCCGCGAGATTGCTTGTCTCGATATCCTCATCATTGGCGCCGGTATTTCCGATATGAGGAAAGGTGAAGGTGACAATCTGGCCGGCATAGGAGGGATCGGTAAGGATCTCCTGATAGCCAGTCATTGCGGTGTTGAAGCAGACTTCGCCGACCGCCTCGCCCGTGGCGCCAAAGCCAAATCCCTCAAGCACCATGCCATTGGCGAGAACGAGAACTGCCGTCGGGCGCGGCTCGTGCCAAAATGAAGAACCTTGCGCTGGCCTTTGCGTCATGCTCTCTCTAGCCGTTTCGTTATTTTGGATAGAGCCGCTCCGGCTTGCCGTCAAATCCAAGTTGCGGGGTTTTTATGCACGAGAGATTTTCGGGCGAGCTCAAGGCCGCCATGAAAGCTGGCGACAAGCGGCGTATCGACACGATCCGCATGGTTTTGGCCGCGCTCAAGGATAAGGAGATCGAAGCGCGCAGCCAAGGCAAAACTCTAGCGGGAGATGATATCCTGGCTCTCTTGCAGGGAATGGCAAAAAGCCGCAGGGAATCGCAGGAGATCTACGAAAAGGCGGGACGGCTCGACCTCGCTTCAAAGGAGCAAGAGGAGATCGCGATCATTGAAGGCTTCTTGCCGAAGCCGCTGAGCGAATCGGAAACGGAGCAAGCGATCGCCAGCGCGATTGCCGAGACGGGCGCTGCTTCGGTTAGGGATATGGGAAAGGTCGTCGGCGCGCTCAAAGCCAAATACGCAGGGCGGATGGACTTTGCCAAGGCCAGCGCGGCGGTGAAGGCGAAGCTCACCGCGCCGGGCTAACCGCCTGCGGCCAAGAAGGTCGCAAGCTCGTCTTCTTCCATCCGGAAGACGTTCTCCTCAGCCGGAAAGCGTCTCGAGCGGACGTCCGCGGCGTAAGCCTGCGCGGCTTTGGCCATCGTGAGTCCCACTTCCTGATAGCGCCGGTTGTGGCGGAAATTAGCGGGCGTAAAGCCAAGCACGTCTGTTATCACCAGGACTTGGCCGTCCGTGTAGCGCCCTGCGCCAATGCCGATCGTTGGCGCGCCAACCGATTTCGTAATCCGCTCCGCAACCTCTTCGGGCACGAGTTCGAGGACGAGCATGGCCATTCCGGCCCGGTCGAGCCCAATCGCATTCTCAAGCAGGGTGAGTGCCTCGCGGGCCTTGCGCCCCTTCACCCGTTTTTCGCCATGGTGCTGCGGCTCAAGCCCGAGGTGGCAGCAGACGCCGATCGAGGCGCGTGCAAGCGCCTCGACGAGCTCCGGCCGGGGCCCTTCGAATTTTACGATGCTCGCACCCGCTGCAATCAGGCGGCGGGAGCTTTCGATAGCCTGATGCGGCGTCTCGTAAGTTCGATACGGCAGATCGGCAATGATTGGAGTGCCAGGTGCGCCGCGGCGCACCGCCGCGACGTGGTGGCACATATCGGCAAGCGTCACGTCCCTCTCGCTGGCATAGCCAAGGATGTTCGTGCCCACACTATCGCCAACCAAAATGAGATCGATCCCCGCCGCTTCCTCGGCCCTGGCCTGCGGCGCGTCATAGGCCGTCAACACAACTATTGGCTCGGCGCGGTGCTTCATCTCGCGGAAACGGGAGACTTCTGGGATAAGGTGCACCGGCGCCTCGCTCTCGGACACGGCTTGCCTGCCGCTTGGACGGGATACTCGGGATATGACCATCGAACTGCGGCAATCCCAGCCGCTTGAATAGCAACGAGGTCAGGCGCAGCCGGGAATCAAAGCGCAGAGCAGAGAGCCCGGCATAGGGCTTCGGCAGCTGTTGATATTCGTTAGCCGTCTCCTCGCCGCTGCCGCTCGCGCTCTTGCCGGACAGCCGCATAAGGCCTACCAGTTTTTGCCGCAAACGGGTGCCTTCCTCGAGGCACCGCGGTTTCATCCTACTGGAGAAAGATTCTCTTGCCGCTGGCTGCTCGATGTCTGCTTCTTTTTGCCGCTCTTACCGGGCTCTTCACGGCGCCGCGGCCCGCAGGGGCCATCGAGTCCGTGCGTGTGCCGCTCGAATCCCAAGCGATCGATCTGAGCAAGGCTTTCGAGACCTACCGCTCCGATAGCGACCGCCTTTCCGTCTCGACAGCGCCCGGCGCCGACGGGATCGTGCGGCGCATTGAGGTCAGGGCGCGTACCGAGGGAACGCACCCGGACTGGATCGTCTTTGCCCTGACCAACGATACGAGCGAGCAAATCGAACGCCTCCTCGTAGCGCCGCATTTCCGGCTTGTCGGTTCGGGCGTCATCTGGCCGGATCTCGGCTCGTCACGCATTTCGGCGGTTACCGCGAGCCAAGGGTTTCCGATCGAGCGCGAAGAAAGCCAGGACGCCGACGTTTTCCGCATCACCCTCGATCCTGGCACAACCGTCACTTATGTCGCGGAGCTGCGGACCCCCAACCTTCCCCAGCTCTATTTATGGGAACCCGGCATCTATAAGGACAAGATGACGAGCCTTGCACTTTATAAGGGTATCGTCATCGGAGTTGCGGGGCTCCTTGCGCTCTTTTTGACCATTGTCTTCATCGTCAAAGGCGCATTGATCTTTCCTGCCGCCGCGGCGCTTGCCTGGGCAGTGCTTGCCTATGTGTGCATCGATTTCGGCTACTGGAGCAAGATCTTCGGCACGGCGGGGCAGACGGAGCGAATCTGGCGTGCTTGCATCGAGACCACGCTTTCCGCGACCCTGGTCGTGTTCCTCTTTGCTTATCTCAAACTAAACCGCTGGTATGTGCGGGCCTCTCATGTCGCGGGTGCTTGGCTTGCCTTTCTTGCAGCGCTTGCGGCCCTAGCTGCCTACGATCCGCCGGTCGCGGCAGGAATTGCACGGATCTCTCTTGCGACAGTTGCCGGCGCCGGATTTGCCCTCATCGTCTACCTCGCCTTGCGCGGCTACGACCGCGCGATCATGCTCATTCCCGCGTGGTTCTTGCTTCTCGCTTGGGTGATTGGCGCGGCTTTCACCGTCACCGGCGCGCTCACCAATGATCTCGTGTCTCCCGCCCTCATTGGCGGGCTGGTGCTCATTGTGATGCTCATCGGTTTCACCATCATGCAGAATGCCTTTGCGGGCAGCGCGCTCGCGGGCGGCGTATCCGAAATTGAACGCAAGGCGCTTGCCCTCACCGGGAGCGGCGACGCCGTATTCGAGTTCGACGTCCTCTCCGAGAGGATCTATGCCAGCCCGGAGCTCGAAGCCCAATTGGGGCTTGCGCCAGGCGCGCTCGAAGGGCCGGCCGCCGCTTGGCTTGATGTCCTCCACCCGTCTGAGCGCGATCGATTCCGCGCCTGCCTCGACACTTTGCTTGAGCAAAGGTGCGGCCGGATCAGTCAAGATTTCCGGCTTCGCGCGGAGGGCGCCGATTATTTTTGGTTCAGCTTGAAAGCACGCCCGGTGACCGGCGCGGACGGGGAGGTCGTGCGCATTTCCGGCACCCTCACGGACGTCACTGAGGCGAAAATCTCCGAAGAGAGACTGTTGCATGACGCCGTGCACGACAACCTGACCGGACTGCCCAACCGCGAGCTCTTTTTCGACCGCGGCGATGCGATTTTAGCGCTCGCGCAGGCGGCCAATCACCTTCGTCCGGCCGTCCTCAGCATCGACATCGACCGCTTCAGGCTGGCAAACGAGGCCGCAGGCCTCTCTGCGGGAGACTCGATCCTCCTGACCATCGCCCGCCGCGTTGCGCGGGTCTTAAAGCCCCAGGATACGCTAGCCCGGCTCTCCGGAGATCAATTCGCTGTCTTGATTGTTTCCGAATTCGAAACGGCCCAGGTCAGCGCGCTCGCAAACCTCGTCCGCCGCGTCATCTCTACCCCGGTGACCTTCGGGGAGCGCGAGCTCCCGCTGACCGCGTCATTGGGGCTTGCGCTTTATGACCCGCAGCTCCACCGGACGTGCGAGGATATGCTGCGAGATGCTGAGATTGCGATGCGGCACGCGAAACGCGCCGGAGGTCATCGCATCGAAGTGTTCCGGCCATCGATGCGTGCAATGCGCGTGGACCGCTTGGCCCTTGATGCGGACTTGCGCAGGGCGGTCGACCGCGCCGAGATCAAAGTTGTTTTTCAGCCGGTCGTAAGGCTTGAGGACCGCACGATTGCAGGCTTTGAGGCTTTGTTGCGCTGGGATCATCCCCGTCTCGGCCGGCTTGGCCCATCCGAATTCATCCCGCTTGCCGAAGAAACGGGCACAATCGTTGGCCTCGGGGTTTTCGCGCTTGAACGCGCAGCCCGCGAGCTTGCCGCTTGGCAGCACGCGCTCGATGTCGAGCCGCCGATCTTTGCAAGCGTCAATGTCTCCTCGCGTCAGCTCCTGCGCCACGATCTCGTGCATGATGTCCGGGCGGTGCTGAGCCGCTCGAACCTCAGCCCAGGGAGCCTCAAGCTTGAGATCACCGAGGGGCTGGTGATGGAAAACCCGGAATATGCCGCGCAGATTTTCACCCGCATCCGCGAGCTGGGCGCTGGCCTTTCGCTCGACGATTTCGGAACGGGCTATTCTTCGCTCGCTTATTTGCAGAAATTCCCTTTCGATACAATCAAGATCGATCAGTCGTTCGTCCGCCAGAATGGGCAAGGCGCGCGGCCGGTGATCCTGCGCTCGATCATTACTCTTGCGCACGATCTCGGCATGGAGGCCGTCGCTGAAGGCGCCGAAACCGAATCGGATGCCCTCGAGCTTTATCAGCTCGGCTGCGATTATGCGCAGGGCTACCTCTTCGGCCAGCCGCTCAGCGCCATCGAGGCGCGCAAGTTGGTCGGCGCGGCGACGGCCGCTGCCTAGAGCGGGCGCGTTCGCCCGGCAGCCGTTGCCACTTAAGCCCGGCTCCGGTCAAGCATGCCCGGCGGCCGAGGAGAGGCGGCTCGGGTCGATGCCCGCCTTCCGCAACGCGCGTTCATATTTCAGCTCAAGCGCCGGATCGAAAATGAGCGCCGGATCGGCCGGGCAGCTGAGCCAGCCATTGTGCAGGATCTCGGCTTCGAGCTGGCCCGCGCCCCAGCCAGCGTAGCCCAAGGCAAGGACCGCTTGCCCCGGCCCCGCGCCGCGCGCGATCGCCTGCAAGATATCGACGGTCGCGGTTAAGGAAATTCCGCTGCTCATCGACAGTGTCGAGTTGGCGATTGAAAAATCGTTCGAATGGAGGACGAATCCGCGGCCGGTGTCCACGGGGCCGCCGTTGAGGACGAGAATCGAGCTTGCTTCCGCCGGAAGACGGATCGCCTCCTCGGGGCGAATCACTTTGAGCTGGACAAGGAGCTGCGGGAAATCGAGCTGCTCCGCGGGGCGGTTCAACATGATTCCCATCGCTCCCTCCTCCGAATGGGCGCAGACATAAATCACCGAACGGGCAAACCGGTCGTCGGGCATCCCGGGCATTGCGATGAGCAGCTGCCCGTCGAGGTAACCGCTCCCGCCCTGCCCCCTAGCTCCTGGCGAATTGATAGATCCCATGAAATACGCCTCTCACCCTCGAAGCTTGCCGGCATCAGGCCGTTGAAGCCCTCGTCCACACGCTCTACAGTCACAGCGCCCAAACTGAGCCAACCCTATTGTCATGCAAAGATCTTTCCGGCTTTCAAGTACCCCTTCAAAGCTTGCACTTTTTTTTGCCGGCGCAAGCATTCCCTGTCTGTTTTCTGCAAGCCTACATTGCGATCCTTACGCGAGCGCGTGGGCATTGGGGTCAAAATCCGGCGTGCGGCTGATTGCCACCCCCGGGCGGGGTGCGGCAAGTTACCGGGCTGGGGTCGAAATTAAACTTGAGCCGGGCGCCATCACCTATTGGCGCACGCCGGGCGAGGCGGGAGCGCCGCCCGAATTCTCGTTCGAGGGATCGGAAAATGTCGCTGAGGCGGCCGTCTCCTACCCGGTGCCGGAGCGGATCGACGAGGACGGCACCGAGGCCTTCGGCTACCGCGGCGGCGTTGTCTTTCCGCTCCGGGTTGAGGCGAAGGACCCGGCCCGGCCGGTGATTTTGAAGGCCGCCATTTCTTATGCCGTTTGCCAGCGGATTTGCCTGCCCGTTAAGGCTGAGGCAAGCCTGACACTTTCTCCGGACCCCCTGTTGCAGAGAGCGGCACCTGGCGAAGCGGCGGAAATTGCCTCGGCAGAGGCCCTGGTGCCGGTGCGGCTCACGGCAGAGGAGGAGGGCGGAAAGCTCAAGGTGGCGCGGGAGGAGAGGGCAGCTCGGCCGGCCTGGCGGGTATCTGTAGTAGATGGAAAGGCGGAAGACGTTTTCGCAGAAGCGCCGCCCGGCTGGTATTTCGAAACCCGCAAGGCGGAGAGCCCCAACGAATTTTTGCTGACTCTCGCCGGAAAGCCGGCGGGCTCCGGCCCGCTACCGCCCGTGACCCTGACCGTCAAAAGAAAAGACCGGAGCTTTGAGGCGGCGGTGAGCCTCGATCCCTCTCGGCCCTTGCGGTGAGGGCGGAGGGTCGTAAGGGCTCACCGGCCGCTATCCTTACCAAAAGCCTTGCCGCGGGGCAGTTTCGTCCGGTCGATCGCAAAGAGCTTTTAAGGTTAAAACCGGCTCTCCTCTCGGAGCGGCATGATCGGCGGGATTTGCGGTGCAACTGGTGGCTCTCGTGCGGTGACAGAGGCCGAAGCGGTCCATGGTGCGCTCTATCATAGTGCGGGCCGCGCCAACTTCCGCTGTCCATCGCGCCGGGGTAGCTTCCGCATCGACAATGATCGCGGCCTTGGTGTCGGTCAGGCAGTACCCAATGAACACAACGCTATTCAGCATTTCATGGGCAAGTTCTACACCCCGCCGCAGGGCTTCTGACGGCGGGAGTTTTTCACCAAAATTCGTGAACTTTGCACAATCGTGCCTGCGCTCAAATGGCGCTATGTGCGGGACGTGCTGTTGCCCCGGACGTCGAGAATATCCAGCACAGGGCAATCTGGTACCTTCTCGCCGGAACATTGTGCGACCGTCTTACGCAACAGGCGTTCGAGCTTGGCAAGATCAGCAATCTTTGCGCGGATGTCTTCGATGTGATGGTTAGCGATCTCCCGCACCTCCGCGCATGACGCCTTTCCCGGCCCGCCAAGATTAAGCAAGGCGCGGATTTGATCGAGAGTGAACCCGAGCTCCCGCCCGCGGCGGATGAAGGCGAGCATGCGTGTTTCTTTCGGCCCATAGACCCGCCGTCCGCTCTCGGTACGCATGGGGGTGGGTAGCATTTTGATCTTTTCATAGTAGCGGATCGTTTCGATATTCACGCGGCAGAGGCGAGACAGTTCGCCGATCGGCATCCCGTCCGCTCGCAAGGCTTTGATCAGGCGCATGAAAAATCTCCTTGATCCTGTAGCAGCTACAGGATGTAGCATGAATCAACATCAATCAAGGAAGCCCGTATCCATGAATGATTCCTCGACCAATTCCTGCTGTGAAACGGCCCAAACTCCAGCTGTGCCGGATGATGCCGCCATTGGCCGCACGCAAAAGCTCGTTGCCGCCGGAGGCATCCTCGGGGCGATCGCGGCCTCATCCTGCTGCATCGCGCCCTTGGTGCTGTTCAGCTTAGGGATAAGCGGCGCGTGGATCGGAAATCTCACGGCGCTCGCGCCCTATCAGCCCTATTTCATCGCGGCGACGCTTGCCTGCCTCGGCTATGGCTACTGGCTGGTTTACCGGCCTCGCAAGGTCGCGTGCGCGGAGGGCGCGGCCTGCGCCCGGCCGCTGCCAAACCGCTTCGTGATGTTCGGCCTCATCCTGGCGACGGTGCTCGTTACAGGGGCGCTCGCCTTTGACTTCATTGCACCGCTGATTCTCAAATCGTGAAAAACCGGCCGATGACCAAAACGCTCGCTATGACCCTCGCGCTCGGAGCGCTTGCCTCGCCGGCCCTCGCGGACGAAACGACGGTGACGCTGGCGGTGCGGAACTGGTACTGCGCGGCTTGTCCGCATGTCATAAAGCAAAGCCTCGCGGGTGTGCCGGGCGTCATCAATGTCGCAGTCTCGGACAAGAAGAAAACAGCCACCGTCACCTTCGACGATGCAAAGACCGACGTAAAAACCCTCACCGAGGCGACGGCCGCGGCGGGCTATCCCTCCTTCCTTTATACGGAAGGGATGCTGTGGCCATGAGGGAACGCGCTTCATTACATAAGGAGGGATACCATGCAGCATACCGATATTGATCCCGCGCTCGGCCTCATGGGGGAGTTCGGCAAGGTCACCAAAGGCACGGTCCGGCACATCAACCAGATGCGGCAGGACGCAATTTTCGCCGACGGCGCTGTGCCCGCACGCTACAAGGCGCTCGCGGCGACGCTCTGGGCCGTCTCGGCCCGTTGCGAGCCGTGCTTCAAATTCTATGTGCAGGAGGCCGTCCGGCTTGGCGCGACCCAAGAAGAACTTGGTGAATTCCTCGCTGTCGCCTCCACAATGGGCGGATGTGTCGGCGAGATGTGGGCCTTAAAGGCCTTCAAGGCATACAAAGACCTCGCAAACGGCGAAGCGGCGGCGGCAACAGTAACAGAAGAACCAAGCTGCTGTTCCTCGCACTAAGCACCTTGAGACGGCGCGCCCGCAGCATTTTCCTCAACTCATGAACGGAGTTCCCTATGACCAAACTTCCTGCCTCTGTTGCCGTGATCGTCAGTGTTCTCGGCTCATCGGCCGCTTCCGCCGCCGAAAAGACGATCACGCTCGCGGTTCAGCACATGACCTGCGCCACCTGCCCCGGCACGGTCAAGGCGAGCCTTCAAAGCGTGCCGGGAGTCAGCAACGTCGTCGTGTCATTCGAAGATAAGACGGCGGTCGTCACCTACGACGATAGCAAGGCAGGGGTCGATGCGCTCGTGAAGGCGACGACGAACGCGGGCTATCCTTCGGCGCCAAAGAGCTGAACGGCACCGAGAGCAAGTCGCACCATGAGACTGGCGAATACATTTATTCTGTCGGCCTCATTCCTGATCTCCTGGTCGATTGCCCCGTCTGACGCCGCTCATTCCGCCGTTCTAATTTCCTACCATCAGGCCGGCATCTGCAAAGCCTACGATACGGCAGCCGGGCCGGTGAGAGCGCGGTCTGACGAAGCCTTCGCTATCTTCAAAATCGAAGCCGTGGACAATACACAATCCAGCGAAAGGTTCGATTTCGACCCGACGCATCTTTATGTGGACCAGTCCACGCCTCAACAAAAAGCCAAGCCGGCTGTGTGGGACAGGAACCGGCGCTTTGTGTATCCGGACCCAAGATTCGCACGGAACGTGGGGGTTGCGAGTGCCGTGGAAAGCACCATCCCGGAGGGCGCAAAACGTGAGATCAACGGCTTTGTTGTCGTTCCGCTTGGCATCAACATCCCAGGCGGCGGGCCGGAAGCCAATCAGCACGCTTTCGACCTCGTGTACGACACTTGGTCTACCGATGAACACGAAGCGAATGGGCCGGGCGGATCCTTTTACTTCATTTTCGCGATGGGAGAGTGGTTGTTCGGCGGCTCGAGGCTGGGGTCTAAAAATATCCGCTTAATCAAAACAAATCCGTCCGGGGCGACGTGGTCAGTGGCTGAAAATTGCAAAATGCTATCGTTCGACTAGAGGCCCGGCGGGGAAAGGGAGCCGGAAAGGAGGAACCGCGATGTGTGACGGCGAAGGTCTTGGTCTCATCCAAATGATGATGACGCCAATTGGTCTTGCGGTGACGGCAGCGGCTGCCGGCGCGCTGTTTGGTTTTGCGCGCTGGGTACGCTCGTGAAGGCGGCGACGGACGCAGGCTATCCTTCCGCGCCGAAGAGCTGAACGCCATGAAAGACCACAATCTCATTGCAGCTGGCGTTGTTGCGGTGGTCGCGGCGGTCTGTTGTGCCGCACCGGTGGTGGTGACCGCGATCGGCGCGGCCGGGTTAACCGCCTGGCTTGCCAAGGCTGGTAACGTGCTCGTTCCGGCGCTGATCCTCTGTGGCGTGATCGCCGGATTCGTACTGTACCGCAAGCAACGTCGGGAACGATAGAGAATGGACAGCTACGACGTCATTGTCATCGGCACCGGCACCGCCGCGCAAGTGGTTTCCTCGCGCGTCCGCCGCGCGGGCCAGTCGCTGGCGATAATTGACCATCGTCCCTTCGGCGGGACCTGCGCGTGCGGCGGTCCTCTGGCCAAGGCCGGAAGGTCGCCTTTATCATGAGCACCACCGAGCATTTGCCAGGCGGATTTTGGAATCGAAATCTCGATAAGATCGGGGTTGGCGGATCGATCTTCGCGGCGTTCTGCTGCCTTGGCTTTCCAGCTCTCCTCTCGATCCTGTCGGCTATCGGGCTCGGATTCATCGTAAATGATGCAATCTTACTGCCGCTATTGCTGGTGTCTTTGGCCGTTGCGCTCTTTGGATTGTATCTTGGGACGCGCCACCATCATCAACCTGCGGCCTTGATTCTGGGTGCTATTAGCGCGGTTGCGTTGGTGTTGGTTGTCCTCGGCATCGTGCCGAACCTTGTCCTCGCCTATGCCGGCATTGGCGGCCTAGTTGCCGCAAGCCTTTTAAATGTCTGGCTCAGGGCCCGCCAGTTGCAAACCGGATGATGCCAAACCATAACCTTTCGGTTTGGTACGCCGGAACGATATACATGGCCGCTTTGGCCGGCTTGTACTCCTCGCTGCGGAGGTGGCCAGATGGCAAACATCTATGATCTCGTGGTTATTGGAACTGGCACCGCCGCGCAAGTGGTTTCCTCGCGCGTCCGCCGCGCGGGCCAGTCGGTGGCGATAATTGACCATCGTCCCTTTGGCGGAACTTGCGCGCTGCGCGGCTGCGATCCGAAGAAAATGCTGGTCAGCGGGGCCGAAGCAGTCGATTGGGCGCGACGGATGCATCGGCGCGGAGTCCTTGGCGAATCGCGCATCGACTGGAAAGAGTTGATCGCCTTCAAGCGGACCTTCACCGGTCCAGTACCGAAAAAGCGCGAGGAGAGTTTTACCAAACAGGGCATTGATGCCTTTCATGGGCTTGCCCGCTTTACTGGCCCGGACACGCTCCTAGTCGAAAGCCGCGTGCTCAAAGGTCGTAACATCGTGATTGCCACTGGTGCGCGCCCGGTCCCGCTCGGCTTCCACGGTGCGGAGCACGCCATCACCAGCGATGCCTTTATGGAGCTTGAGGATCTGCCGGAGCGGATCGTCATGGCCGGTGGCGGCTACATCGCGGCCGAATTTTCTCACATCGCGGCGCGCGCGGGTGCGAAGGTGACCGTGCTGCAAAGAGCGGAGCGCATGCTTACGCGCTTTGACCCTGAGCTCGTAGGCTGGCTCATGGAGAAGTTCTCGGAAATTGGCGTTGAGGTGCAGACTGGCACGGCGGTCGAGGCAATCGAGCGTGCGGGCAGCGGCTTCCGCGTGCGCGCCCGCGCGGGGAGCCAAAAAATCTCCATTGACGCTGATCTCGTAGTTCATGCCGCCGGCCGTGCACCCGATCTCGACGCCCTCAACCTGGCTGCGGCCGGGGTCGGTGTCGAACACGGGCGAATCGTCTTGAACGAATTTTTGCAGAGCGTCTCCAATCCGGCGGTCTATGCAGCCGGTGATGCCGCCGCCAAGGGACCGCCGCTGACGCCGGTATCGAGCCATGACGGGAAGGTCGTCGCGGCCAATATTCTCGAAGGCAACCGTCAATGCCCGGACTATCGTGGCGTTCCCAGCGTCGCCTTCACGCTCCCGCCGATCGCGGCCGTTGGCCTCTCCGAAGCTGAGGCACGTAAGCAGGCACCGAAGCTGCGCGTGAATTCTGCCAGGGTGCCGGAGTGGTACACCGCGCGGCGCATCGGCGAACCTGTGTACGGTTACAAGACGCTCGTCGAAGAGGACAGCGGGCGGATTCTCGGCGCGCATTTGGTTGGGCCGCATGCCGATGAGGTCATCAACCTATTTGGCCTCGCCATTCGTCACAATCTCACTGCGGACGATCTCAAAACCACGATGTTTGCCTATCCGACCGGAGCCTCCGACATAGGCTACATGCTTTAGAAAGAACCATGATCCTTGAATCCGTCATTGCCTGCCCCTTCTATAAGATGCTGTTCGATGGACTGCCTCACACTTTTTGGATTGTTTTCTGTCACGGCAATGATGGTTTGCTATGCGCTGGAGAGCCGCAGTCACTGGTTCGTGCTCGCCTTCGCTGGAACCTGCGTACTGGCGTCAACCTATGGTTTCCTGCAAGGCGCATGGCCGTTTGGGATCGTTGAAGGAGCCTGGTCGATAGTGGCGGTACAGCGCTGGTGGTACGGATCGCGAAAGTTTTAATTTGTGCACGAGGCGCAAGCGCTTCGAATTTCTGGCACTCCGCGATAATGCTGTGCTGGCATCCAGGCTGAGCGTTCGGGCGAGACGGGTGGCGTTTCCTGCTATTGTGATAGCTATGGCGGCGAACGATATCGTCCAAAGCTCGCACGATAGGCTGCAAAGCCCGTACACGAACCTGCTCGCGTGGTGGATTCCATGGATCGCCGTTATTGCCGGTCTGTTCGCGCCCGTCCTTCTTCGAATGGCACTTTGGATCGTTGCGCTGAGCTGGATGGGCCCGGCGTGCATTCTCAATACAAAGCGGTGCGGACCCACCCACTGCCGCCACGCCGGCCCTTAATATCTTGCGATGATCGCGCCGGTCGGCGTGTGTGGTTCTGGCCTCGTCTCCGCCGACATTTACGCCTGGCTGGTGTTGGCAGGCGTCATTCTGCGTGGAAGCACGCTCCTCCCGTGGGCGGCCGAGCGTGCTTGGGGTAAAACTTCTTAAGGCAAAAATGTACCAGCACGTCGGTGCCAAGGCGCGCCCGTCGCATAAGGCCCATTATGGAACCCCGTGTGCGCTGGCGTATCTGGCCTCAAACTCCGGCACGCCCGCCCCTCGCAAGCAAAAATATAGACATGCCGCAAGGGTGGCTCCATTGTGGCTCCTTCCCCCTGCCTCCGGATTCTTGTTGCGAAACGGGCGATCCTCCGCTTCATGAGGCGCGGGCCACGCTGCCCGCGGCCTGCCACGGGCGATATGCTATGTACATCCCACGCATCGGACCGCCAATCGCGGCATTCCGCAAAAGAAAGCTAAGCCCGGCCGGCTCCGCCCTCTCAACGCTGCAGGCTCTCCTTCGCGCCAGTGCGGCCTTTCTTACTCTTTCAGTGAGCGAGCCTTGCTTTGCGCAGCAGGACCGGGCCGCGCTGCTCGCCCAGCCTTCCCTGACCGGCACGCCCGGCGGCGCTAAAGACGAATTGCATAGCATCGGCATCGCGCCCGATTTTTGGGTGACGCAGTTCTATCAGGAGCAGACGGAAGGCAATGCCAGCAACACCTGGCGTTACGGCGGCATCATCGATGCTTTCCTCGAATTGGATGCCGAAAAGCTCGTCTCTTGGCCAGGGTTCCGCGTCAATGTGCAATATGAGCATTACTTCGGGCAAAACATAAATAGGAGAGATGCCGCACTCATTCCGGTCAACACGGCGCAGGCCTATGTTTCAGAAGAAGGCTATCACTCCGCGCTCTCCGTGAGCTTCACCCAGGATTTCGGCGAGTCCGTTTCCGTCAGTGCCGGAAAAATCAATATGATGACGCTCGCGTCGAAAACCCCGCTCCTAGGCGGCGGCGGCATCGACACGTTTATGAACAGAGCGTTTGCTCTGCCATCGACCGGAGTGGCCTACACGGCGCTCCCCGGAGCGCCGGGCGACAGGGTGGTCCTCTCGGCTCCCTACCTTGTCGCCGCAATCGCGGCCGTCAAGACGGATCCGGTCAATTTCGCTTTCATCATTGCTGATCCGCGCAGCGCGATTGATCCTGCCGTCGTCGCGCACCCTTTCGAGAAGGGGCTGGCTGTGGGCGGCTCTGCGACTCTTAAGATGAAAATTGCTGGACTTTCCGGTTTTCACACTTTGCGGGCCGCCTACAGCAATGCGCGCGGCATCGACCTCGAAGACATCGCACTTGTGCCGCGCCCATTAGCGCTCAGCGGCTCGGCGGGAACCAAAAAAGGATTTTGGTTCACGTCCTACGCGATCCAGCAATATCTCGTGCAAAGCGAGCAAAATCCGCAGCTTGGATGGGGTCTCTTTGCGCTCGCAATGTTAACGGACGGCAATCCAAGTCCGGTCAGATGGAGCGCCCTCGCTGGTCTTGGAGGGAACAATCTCATGCCGGGACGCGAGAACGACCGCTGGGGCATTGGATTTTTCCATTTTGGGCTCACTCAGCCTCTGTTGGCAACCTTGGCCGAATTCGAAGTGAACCGGCGAAGCGAAGGGGGTATGGAAGCCTTTTACAATCTTGCCATTACGCCTTCGCTGCGCCTCACCGGGGATCTTCAGGTGATCTCGCCTTGGAATCCCGCCACGCCGCGCGCAACTTACATAGCCTTGCGATTCCAAACGAAGTTCTAGGTCTATGGCTAATTATGGGCACGACAACCAGGACGAGATTTCCGTCTTGTTGCGCGTAAGATTTACTGCGGAAGCTCACCGCCTCACCCCGATCGCGAGCAGATAAGCCCGCGGCACGGCGATGCCGAGCTCTGTCCGGAACTGCTCATGAAAAGCGATGAAATCGCGCTTGAGCGCCGCGCGGCGCTCCTCGCCGAGGCTTGCGGCCAAGAATTTCGTTGGGCCATAGCCATTGACGAAGGCCTCCCAGGCCGCCTCGCCATCGCGGTCATAATAAATGCAAGTCCCCTCCTCGAACTTAAGGTCGAAGCCGGCGCCAAAGAGCTCGCGGAGGCGCTCGCGGCTCCCCCACTCGAAGGGCGAGGGCAGCGGGGGCCCGGGCGGCGGCGGCATATAGGCGCGCATCACCTTGAACATCTCAAAGACGGTGCCGTCCGGCTTCCACGCGGCAAGCGCCAAACGCCCGCCCATGCGGCAGACGCGCGCGATCTCGAAGGCCGCGGCTTCGGGGCAGTGCGTGAACATCACGCCAAAAGTCGAAACGACCGCGTCGAAAGAGCCGTTTGGAAAAGAAAGCCTTTCGGCATCCTCGACCGCATAGTCGATCGCAAGCCCCTCCTCGGCCGCGCGCGCCTTCGCCGTCTCGATGAGGCCCGCCGCGAAATCGGCGCCAGTCACCCCCGCGCCTCGCCGCGCGAGGAGCCGCGAGGTCCAGCCCGTGCCGCAAGCAAGATCGAGCACGCGCTCGCCAGGCGCCGGGCTAAGGCGCTCGACGCAATGGTCCAGCGCCGCCGCAATCTGCTGGCTGATTTTCTCGTAAGCCCCGCCGCCCGAACTCCAGACGGCCGCCGGACGCTCGTTATGAGGCTCGATGTGGCCGCTCATGGCTCATCCCAATCCGGCCCCGCCCGCCGCCTTCGCGGAGGTGCGCCCGGGCCTACTCGCCAGCTCCGGCCGCGCCGCCCGCAAGCTTCGTTGCGAAATAGGCAATCGTGCGTGCATAGACATCGGCCTTGTTCCATTCTTTGATGACAGCAAAATTGGGCGATCCCGGCTCCCAGCCTGCGCCGCGCTGCCAGCCGTAGCTATGCAGGAAATTGGCCGTCGATGCCAGCACATCTGGGACATTGTGAATGAGATCGCGCCTGCCGTCGCCGGTGAAATCGACGGCAAGCTTCAAATATTTGGACGGCATGAACTGGGTCTGGCCGACTTCGCCCGCCCAGGCACCATGCGCATTGGGCGAAAGATCGCCGCGCTCGATGAGCCGCAGCGCATCCAACAATTCCGCCTGGAACATCTCCGAGCGGCGGCAATCATAGGCAAGGGTTGCGAGCGCCCGCAGCGTCGGCGTGTTGCCCTGCACCGCGCCGAAATCCGTTTCTAGCCCCCAAATGGCGATGAGGACCGGCGCAGGAACCCCGTAAGACTGTTCGATCCGGGTGAAGACCGGCGCATATTGGCGCATCAAGGCGCGGCCCTTGCCCAGGCGGTAGGAATTGACCATCCGCCCAGCGAATTGCTCGAAGCTTTGATGGAAGACGCGCTGGCCGTGATCTTTGGCCACGATACCCGGATCATAGGAGATGTCATCGAGGGTATGGATGGCGCCCGCGGAAATGCCGCTTGCGGCGGCTTCGGCCTTGATATCGGCGATGAACGCCTCAAAGCCCCGCGGATCGCGGCAGGTCGCCGCCCCGGCAGGCAATGACGAAAGGAAGCAAATCAGGCCAAAAGCGGCGCGCGCAATAGATTGCATCAAGGCGGCTCCAGCTCAAATTGATGAACAAAGGCGGCTGCAGGCACCGGTCCGCCCTTGCGGCTGGCGCCCCTCAAGGCGATCGTTAGCATGGCGGGATGGCCATTGAAACAGGGCAATACGCCCGCAGCCATAGGTCCTGTGCGATGTCAGCTTGCTAGGGTTGCGGCCCCCCGAGTAGATCGCCGGCGCTTCGGGATGGGATTGGCCTAAAGCTGCGGCGCGAGGGCCGCCTCGGCAGCTGCAGCGCGGGCGTCGGCTTTTATGCGCTCAACCATGGCCCGCACTCCATTCGAGCGCTGCGGTGTAAGGTGGGCTGAAAGGCCAAGCCTCTCGAATAGCGCATGGGCGTCGGTTGTGAGGACCCGCGCCGCGGGCTGGCCGGAAAAAACGGCAAGCAGAAGCGCGATCAGCCCGCGCACGATATGGGCGTCGCTGTCGCCCTTAAAATAGAGAACAGGGCCGCTGGCGCCGCCGTTTACAACCCGTGTCTCAAGCCAAACCTGGCTTGCGCAGCCCCGCACCTTGTTGCGGTCGCAATAGGCCGCGGGATCCAAAGGCTCAAGCCCGCGCCCGAGCTCAATGAGGTAGCGGTAGCGGTCTTCCCACTCATCGAGAAATTCGAAATTCTCAATGATTTCATCAACCGGGGCGCTTCGCAAATCGGGCATTACGGTTCCTTGAACAAGGGCTTACGCGGCCTGGCGTCCTCAGCCTTGCCGCCGCACTCAGCCCAATTTCTTCCCTTCATTTAATTGATGGCCGAGCATTCAGCAACGCATGCCTGCGCCACGGCATACTTGACGCTTCGAACCGTCGGACGCCGCCTCAGCAGGTAGCGTGCAACGGCTTCTATACCATAGGCCGATTTTGTCCTGACCGGCAGCTCCGTCACAGGGGCAATTCTGGCCAATTGGAGCAATTTGTTTAGAAAAGGTCTGGCACGCTCGCCGCCAATCTGATCTGCCACAGTCGAGGGGGAAGGCGGCTTGGGTTTTCTTGTTGCGCTTTCAGAATTTGTAGCGGGTTGGATTGCGCCTGCAAGGCCTGCGCGCCTCCTTGACAACCGGCACCAGGCAGGAAGAGCAGCCTGGCCGCAACCTCCTGCGCCAGGGCTTTTTTCGAGCCGCCATCTTTTGGCCCAAGCATGTCATGAGCTGCGGGAGCCGCTGACCGCGATCACCGGATTCTCCGAGCTCCTCGCAAGCCGCGGACCCGCGCCGCCCGACCCCGAAAAGCAGCGGGAGTACGCAAGCATTATCCATCAGTCGGGCCAGCACCTGCTTTCCGTCGTGGATGCGCTCCTCGACTCGATCGCAGGAGCAGGGGCCCCGTTGGCTGCGCTTGAGCGCTTTGCTGTCGCACCCTTGATCGAGCTTTGCTGTGCCATGGCAAAGCTCAAAGCCAGGAGGCGCGGCGTCGAGCTCGTGTGCGCCTGCACCACTGATATTTGTGAGATAACGAGCGACAGACGCCTTTTGACCCAGATCGTACTCAATCTCATCTCAAATGCGATCAAGTTCACGCCTCCCGGCGGCCGGGTGACGCTTAGCGCAGCGGTGCACGGCGATGCCTTAACCATCGCCGTGAGCGATACGGGAAGCGGCATCCTGCCGCATCACCTCGCCTCTATCGGCCGCCCTTTCTTCCGGCCGGGGGAGCCGGTGCCGGCGGAGAAAGGCACGGGGCTTGGGCTCTCCCTCGTGCGTACGTTTGCCGGGCTCTTGGGCGGGGCGATTACGGTTGCGAGCGAAGCAGGCAAAGGGACCTGCGTCCGCGTCTCCCTTCCACTCGACTCCGGGGCTGCGGCCGCAGCTGGACTCCCGGCAAGAATCGAAACGGCCTCCAGTCTGCCCGCGGCCGCGGGGCAGACGTGCCAAACGGCGGGGAAGGTAAAGAAAATTGCTTGACGCAACGGCGGACACAGGCCGGAGCTTCGCCCTGGCCGGGCCAGCTTCGATGCTGAAGGTTTTGCGGCAAAAGCTCCCGGCATGGCCGGGGCGCCTCTTGGGGCGAAAGGGGCGGCGTCCGCACGGGGCCGCGTTCTTTGGCGCAATTCTTCTCACAGCGATGGCAGGCGGCATTCTCCTCAACGCCCTTTTCTTTCAGAGGACCCGCCATCCGGCACCGCTTTTCGCCAAGTCCTATCCAGGCCCATCGGCCAAACGGCTGCCTGAAGGAGCGGGTACGGGGCCACACCGGCCAGGCTCCGCGGGCTTGCCGGGCGAAGAAGTGGCGCGGACCAAGCAGGCAGAGCCGCAGGCGGCGGAGAAGCTGTCCGCCACAGCCGTGCCCGGGCGCAAGCCGGGCGGCAGCGAGCCCGCCTCGCGTGACCAGATCTCCGCGCTGCTCCAAGAAGGGCAGGCGCCCTCGGCCCGGTCTCGCGCAGCCAGACCAGCGAAGGCAGATACCGCTTCGGACAAGAAAGTGCTGGCGGCTCAGCGTGCGCTCGTCAAATTGGGCTTCGTGCTCAATCCCGACGGCATTGCAGGGGCGGCCACGCGGCAGGCGGTCGAGCGCTATGAGCGCGAGCGCGGATTGCCCGTCCGGGGGGCGCTGTCGCCGGAAATCCTGCGCAGGCTCAGCGCCGAATCGGGCTTGCCGGTTAATTGACCAGGATTGCCAGCGGGCTGGATAGGGGAGAAGCGACCCGGCCCGTGGCCGCGCAAGTGCAGTTGACTGCCAATAATAGGCGTCCTATCCTCGTATCCTCTTCATACGATGGAAAAGGGTGTGGTATCCTTACGTGAGCGCCTGCTCGACGGGCTTGATCGCTTTGCGCTCGTCATGCGCTCCGATGCCCGCCGTGACGCAGCCCTGCGCGGCCTTAATCCGGCACAGAAGACCATTTTGCGGCTCCTCGCCGCCCGCCCGGCGGGTCTGCGCGTCCGTGCCATTGCTGAGCATCTCGGAGTTCGTCAGCCGACGGTGACGGACTCGGTCATCGCACTGGAACGCAAAGGACTCGTGCGCCGGCAGCGCGACCCGGCGGATGCCCGCGCAACGATCGTGACGGCTTTGCCCGGGGCCTTGGCAGAGCCTGCGGCCGAGACCCGCTCGAAGGCAGCCGCTGCCTTGACCAATCTCAGCGAAGCTGAGCAAATCGCTCTCCTGAAGACACTGATCAAGCTTATCCGCAGCTTGCAGCTTAGCAATGCCATCCCGCCGCAGCGCCTTTGCGTGACCTGCAAATATTTCCGCCCGAACGTGCATCCGGAGCTGGATACGCCGCATCATTGCGCCTATGTGAACGCGCCCTTTGGCGATCGCGCCTTGAGGCTCGATTGCACGGAGCATGAGCCGGCGCCGCCGCCCGAAGCCGCGCGCAATTGGGAGGCCTATTTGGGCGGCATAACATCAGGAGACCAAGCATGACATGAGCCATGCGCGGTCCTTGAGCGTCGGCAGCGCTGCATTCATAGGATTACTAATTAACGGGCCGCGAAGGTCTCTGCCGCGGCCCGGCTATCGAGTGGATTGAGCCCGAGCGTAGCGCGAATGTCGAGCTCACGATCTTTGCGGCCATGGAGCAGCGGGAAGTGGCGGAGGGCTGCGGCTTCTGCCATACGAATCAGAATACCTGCAATAGCTGCCACACGCGCCATGAATTCTCGGTTGTCGAGGCGCGCAAGCCGAAACGTGCGCGATGTGCCACAACGGCGTCAACCACAATGAACTTGAAAACTACATGCTTTCAAAGCATGGCACCATCTTTCAGATGCGCGGCAACAATTGGGATTGGAATGCCCGGCTTGCCGATGCCATGGAGAAGGGCGGAATCAACGCTCCGACTGGCAGTTTTGCCATATGGAATACCACGGCGAGTTCAAGCATCCGCGGTTTGAAGATCGCAAGGAGGCCTGGGTGGGGGCTTGTCCCAATTGCCACTCTGATGGCTTCAGCCGCGCCTACTTGGGATTCATCGACAAGGGCACCATCGACGGAACCAAGATCACCGAGGATGCAAAGCCGGTGCTTGTCAAACTTTACGCCGATTGTTTGCTCCCGGGCGAAAGGAAAAACCGTCCGGCGCCTCCTGCGCCCGAAAAGGAGGACGGGCCTGGCAATTTCTTCAACCCGTTTTGGCATAAGGGTAACAACCCGCCTCCAGTCGAATGAGTTCGCCGGGATGTGGGAGCATCACCAGGTCAAGCACTGCAAGGGTCTTGCTCACGCCAATTCCGGCGGCTGAAGCGAAGGCAAGAGCCCCTCTCAACGCAGTCCGGATCACGCGCCAAGCGCCGGCGCGGCCGACGAGCGCCGTCCGGCGATTCGGAAAGCCAAGCGGTCGAAATAAAGATAAATCACCGGCGTCGTGAAAAGCGTCAGGACCTGACTCACAATGAGCCCGCCGACGATTGTAATGCCAAGGGGGTTGCGAAGCT